>JAABUK010002571.1_pt1 | contig 32352 bp, 25 predicted proteins | sample 5559141 | NCBI WGS metagenome assembly JAABUK01 (sample SAMN10711869, study PRJNA513367) | rock metagenome | isolation source: Antarctica rocks | place: Antarctica: Victoria Land, Pudding Butte nord | collected 2016-01-03 | reverse complement strand
GTGCATTTATCTTCGTTTCTCCTAATCATTCCCAATCTTATACCTCCCGCGACTTCTCATCATGACTTCCCTCCTATTTAGCCAGTCACCAAGAGTCTGTACGACCACACAACATCACTATCATCCCATCAACACCGCAGAATGCCAGATTCAGTCCATAACACCAACAAATGAAAAAGAGACAAGACCTCCACCATTGAACCCAGCGCCAATAGGAACCGAACCTAAGTAATCAGAAATATCTAGTCCCACCAGAAAGTCCAGCGTGCGAATATTATCGCTTGTGGGGATGGAAGCGAGACCTCTGACTGCGGTAGCGAGTGTGGTGGATGTTATTTTTGTTGGGGGGATGATGCCATCTTGAAGTCAACTTCGGCTTCAGGTTTCGTTTGTGCAGGTTGGGTTGCTAGAGTGAGTCTTTTGAGAGGGTGGGGGTGATACGATGAGGATGCGAGGGGGGGATGGTAGGGGAAGGAGGGAGAGGTTTTTATGGTTGTTGATTGTTATGTGTATAGGGGTAGTAAGGGTTGTTATTGTAGGCCCTTACCCTCTTTTAGGAGTTGCACGCCATCTTGCTTTAATTTGAATTTCTGGATTTTGCCGCTTGCGGTCTTGGGATAGGTTGATGTCCAGAAGATGTATTTGGGTACTGGGAGAGTATTGTCAGCGTTTGAGCGGATTATCGTAAGTGTATAGTTGGAGTGGGGGGAGATGTACCTAAGTGATGACTTAGCTTCTCCCTGACCCACGCTCTGATATCTTCAGCGGTGATCATGGCATCTTTCTGTGGAATCACAAAAGCTGCAACGACCTCGCCATATCTCTCGTCCGGCAAACCCACCACGCTGACATCTTCAATCTCTGCGTGGGCTAAGAGGCAGTTTTCTACTTCTAGCGGGTGGATGTTCTCTCCGCCTTTGATGATGATGTCTTTGATGCGACCTGTGATTTTGATGTAGCCTTCTGCGTCCATTTGTGCTTCGTCGCCCGTGTGCATCCATATTTTGCCGTCGTCATCGGGTATCATGACTTCGGCTGTTCGAGCGGGGGCGTTCCAGTATTCTTTCATAACGAGGTAGCCGCGGACTGCTAGCTCGCCTCTTTGGCCTACTGGGAGGATCTTGGTGCGGGCTGTGGGATCGACGATTTTGGCTTCTACGTGGGGTAGGAGTTTGCCGACGCTGTCTATGCGTTTTCCGATCGGGTCGTCGGTGGTGGTCATTGCGGAGACGGGACTGGTTTCTGTCATTCCGTAGCAGATTGTCAGTTCGGTTAGGTTGAGTATCTTGTGCAGCTTCCGCATGAGTTCGGCGGGGATGCTCGTTCCGGCTGCGATGCCGGTTCGTAGGTGCTCGAAGCCTGTGGGTGGTACGGTGCCGTTCTTGAGTAGTTCGAGCTCGGCGATGAACATTGTTGGGACGCCGTAGAGGGCTGTACATTTTTCTGCTTGCACGCTTTTCAGTGTGGCGTAGGGGTCGAATGCCTCGGTGGGGAAGACGATGGCTGAGCCGTGCGTTGCTGTGGCCATGTAGCCTAGGATGCTGCCGAAGCAGTGGAAGAGTGGTGGGGGACAGCATACGATGTCGTGTTCGGTAAGAAGCATTCTGTCGCCGATGCTCTTACCGTTGTTTAGGATCGAGCGGTGGGATAGGCAGGCTGCTTTGGGAAGGGAAGTGGTACCGGATGTGAATTGGATGTTAATGATATCGTTGGGGTGCAACGAGCTTGATGATAAGGGTCCTTGGCCCCTACCGTCGAAGAGCACATGATTGTAGTTGGTCATAGGCTTGATTGAAGAAGCGTCGATGCGTCCTTCTGCGTTGTCGACGATGATGACCTGCTGGAGAGACGGGACGACGTCTGACTCTAATCTTCGAGATTGGAGATCTGGTATAAGTTGCTGGAGGAGAGGGATATTCGAGCGAGGCTCTCTTCTTGGTAGGTTCGTCTCCGCACCAATGATGAGATGCGAGGCCTCAAGATGACTGAGTGCTGCAACGAATTGTTGAGCATTGAAGCTGGGATTCAGGGGCACCTGATCATCTTAGTTTCTGGTCGAATGTTATACTCACTCTGTGTCTACAACAGGAAAGGATAGCTTGTAACAGCATACCACTGCCGCTGCAATTTGAACGTGGTAGAAATTGTAGGTCGCTATATGTTGAAGACTCCCACTCGGTGGCGTGGATAATTCTGGGACGCATTCTAGATACATGTCCACTAGTAGGTGAAACAGCTGGAGGGAAAGAATTTCGACCTTAAAGAAAAAGGACAGCGGATAAGATCAAAGAAAAAGGTTCTGAGCACCAACAAGCTGAAAGGAGAGGCTACCTACAAGTATTGCACCAATCTTGAAAAGAGCGTACGTTGCCTGTAACGCCATCAAACGTTTGCTCTTGTTGATTTGGTTTACCTTCTTACAGTGGCGAATTCTATGTTGTTACCCAATGATACTGCTACTCTGTCACCTTTCTGGACGCCTCTGCAGGACAGTCCTCGAGCCAAGGCATTGCTCTTGTTGTCCAAGCCTTCATACGTCAGGCGAGTGCGCTGGTGACGAGATATGACACTTCGATCTTTGAGCCAACTGCGAACAGCCTAGTGGAAGTAGATAATACTCACGCTGTTCGGTCCCCGTATCTGGACACTATGGACGCGAAGTGCTCGGCGATAGTTTGTTGAAGTAGTGGAGGTTGTGGGGGACCGACGGAGTAGGATCCAGTCAGGATACTTCTCCGGCAGTGAAGCTTCTGCTGAACGCGAGGCAGATTCGACAGTGCCCTGGCAGATCGCAGCATGATGTGCCATGTGGAAGTCGATGGGAATATCCAGAGTTCCCAAATGGGGATAGCCTAGCCGGAGATACGACGGGCTTTGCATTATCCTACGGTAGATTACTTGTGCAAAAGCGGTATTCAACGAAGTCCACAAGACCTCAAGCATAGTAATATAGAACTATTCTACTATATATCCAGTTAAATAACGTAGTAGCTGTACCTTTCAATAGAATGCAGCTGGTGCGGTCACGTGACATCGGACCTGCATACATCAAGTCTTTACGTGAGAAGAGTACGCGCCGAGGGACTATGCGCTGAGAGGAGGTAGCTGTAGTCATCGAGTTGAGCTTGCTTAAGTCGAGGTGAGAGTCCTGAAATGATCCCCCTATATTATGGCTAAGCATTCATAGCTCCATTCATAGCTCATGCATGGCACTCAGAAGCGCCGACGAGGGATTTCATAAGCGGTCCTGCCACGTGCTTATGGAGCTTAGGATGTTCCCTCGTCGACCAAACCGCCTTCTCAATGTGCCCATTGGTGTGACGTGCTTTGCCTTGATCTTTCTTGGGGTTTTACTTGGTCTGGGAGGGATCTTTGGAATACCATACGCCTAGGTGCATCAATTGTATACATGACAGGACTCACCTCAGAACCACAGAATCCGATGCCTTTCTTCGTATATACGCCGCTTGATGACAATCGGCACCGTTTTCGCCTGCTGATTATCTCATCTGGTTCGTCACCGGATGCAATTGATTGCCAGCTTATTCAAGTACCATTGGGCGATGAACCATCATACGAGGCTTTGTCTTACACTTGGGGTACCCCTGAGTTTACTAGCTCGATCAGCCTAAACGGTACCGACTTTAAGGTGACCCCAAACCTTGAGTCCGCCTTGCAGAAACTGCGCCTCGACATTGAGGATCGCATAATCTGGATTGACGCAATATGCATTGATCAAGCAAACATACCCGAGAAAAATCAGCAAGTACAGCAAATGCGTCACATCTACCAAAGCGCCAGCCGTGTAGTCGTCTGGCTTGGGCCTGAAGCTGAGGACAGCAACATTGCGATGGCTGCGATAGAAAGAATGGGTAGCTCTTTCAATTCCGCCACTATGAGACTTGAAGACGCTCACTACGTACCCAATATGGACATCTCGGACACGGCTTGGCAAGCCTTGGGCAGGCTCTTTCGCAGGTCCTGGTACAATCGCAGCTGGATACTTCAGGAGGTTTCGGCTTCTGAGAATTTAATTGTCATGTGTGGCTCACAATCAGTCCCTTGGACCATGTTCTACTTCGCCGCCGCATACATCTTCTATAGAGCTGGAAGGGAGCCAGGCTTATCACCATTGAAAGACAGTGGATATGAATCATTATTCCGACTGTGTTACTTCCTGTATATTAGAACTATGTCCGAGGAATCTCGTCGGCGGGAAGCAGGCCTTCTCAGGCTACTGACCCAATCTCGGCATTGTGATGCTACGGATCCCAGGGACAAAGTATACGCGTTGCTAGGCATAGCGTCTGATATGCCAAATGATGCGGACTTGAAACCCGACTACGCAAAACCAGTAGCCGAAGTCTACCAGGACCTGGTCAAGTTCATCGTCACAAAAGATAGAAATCTAGATCTTCTCCGTGCCTGTCAAATCTCGAGGCCAGAGCACGATCTCCCATCTTGGGTACCAGCCTGGAGTATCGCGGGCTCCGTTCAGGGGCTTAACTCATTCGCGTCCACATTCCCCGGCCGGGCTTCGGGGAATTCTGTCGCAGTCACACGATTCCCAGAGGATTCATCCACTCTGGTGGCGCAAGGAGTCTATGTCGATATCGTCATGGAAATCCCAAATTCGTCCATGAGCACCTCAGACTCTGCACAACGAAACAGTCTCGTTGAACGGCTCACAGACAATATCATAAACAAAGTCCTGGACGCCGTCGAACGAAATGGTCCCGCGGTCCGCGCTGCAATGGGCATACCTACAGAAGGCCCGCCTGTACCATTCAGCAGTATGCGTCATTTGAGCGACTCGTTCTCATCAAATCCGCGACCAGTGGCATCCTTCTGGACAGACACCCAATTACTAGGCACGACTCAAGCAAGCCCGATTTACGGCGACATTGTCTGTGTATTTCTTGGCTGCAGCGTACCGCTTATCTTGAGACCTCAAGAAGATGACGTATACCGCTTGGTTGGGGAGGCTAACATCGCCGCGCTCATGTTTGGAGGGGTTATGACGGATGTCGAGGAGGGAAGGAAGACGGTTAGAGAGTTTCACATTGTGTAAAACTCACTGTATCCCGCAGAAGTATGCTGGATTCTGCACGCTCTGTATCACCTGTTGAGTTGCGGACGGGACGGAATGCTCAGCCGTAGTTCGAGGTAGAAGGCTGAAGTCCAATTGAGTTCTCACAGAAGCGTAATGTACACCGAGAAGGCAAGAAGGACGAGAAAGCAGATGCTTTGACGCGGTCGTCCAATATCAGACCAACTGCTCTGAATGATGAGCGACTTCGACATGAGTAACAGACTATCCTTACAATGATGAGACCTTTGGATTCTATCCTGCTCACTAGACTGCTGGCTGCTCTCATACAGGATCGTCATAGCGTCATGTTCCCTTATATGAACGGCATCGGCTTCTTCTTCTAGATCGGCTTCGTGCAAGCTGACGAACGATGCACTATGACCTACCGCTGCTCGCGTTGACGCTGGACAACGGGGCTATTTTGGCGGCCCGCGCATACATACCATGCCCAACAAGCGTGAAGCTGGGTTCCAGTCCGAATCCGACCCCTGTGTCTTCAACGACAGTTGAACATGATAATTGTCGATCCAGAGCGTTGGAGTTGGGGCGTCATGATCGATCTTCTCCAGCCCACCGCCTGGAACAGATGGACTGATGAAAATGCTGCCTTCGAAGGCTGGTTGGACTGTTTAACTTTTATTATATTTAAAAGTAATGTATCTACAGACAAGGCTCAGCTCTTATATACCCAGAGGCTGACCTCTTCAACGTCTCTTCCCCTGTATTTGTATGTGCTCTTTGGTTTGATTTGTTTTTGACATCTTTCGCGTGCCTGTTTATTTGTTGGAAGCCTTCTTTTGGGCTTAGAAGCTTCTGCCTTCCTTTGGGCAGCCAGCTGGCTCTTTTGTTTCCTTTGGTGTGCGCCGGTGTTGGATTGTCGGCTCGTCCCTTTGTTGCCATATCCATTCATCTGATGTGATTTCCTCCAGAGACGCTTCTTTAGATGTTTGTGCGCTCTTTTACCCTTGGTATACTCTTCACAATTCATTCCTCCAACTCTATCCTTCCATCTCCGCCAATCCATCCCACCCCAGCCGATCCTTCCTTCCGCTTCCTAGTCGATGTCGATGCGCATCAGTGGTGAACGCCTTCTACCAGAGCCCGATGCTCGCGATGGGAGGATGGTGGGTTGTGGATTCGATGATCATGTTGTATGTGATGCCCGGTGGCTTTGAAAGACTGCGCCTTCTACCAGAGCTCGATGCTCGCGATGGCAGGATGTTGGGCCGTGGATTCGATGATTGTATTGTTTGCGATGCCCCGTGGCTTTGAAAGAATGCACAGCAGAGATTGTGTTGCAAGCGATGAGAAGAGGCTTGTGTAGAGGTGATGCGGGATTTCTGCAGTAGGGATTTCGTGAAGCTATTGAATGCGTGAAGTTTTTGTGAAGCTTATGATAGCCGTGTGATCATTGAGTCCCGTAGGATCTTCGGATCATTTTCGAGAGAGGTGTCGTGCTTGCTAGTTGAGCTCTCTCGGAGAAGGGGGTAGCTTTGGTAGGTTGTGCGTGCGAGGCTGATGTTCCCGTAGCAGTAAGGTTTTGGTGGGATCTTCGGATCATTGTTGAGAGAGGTGGAGAAGTGCATAGGTTTGGTAGGCAGTGCATGCGAGGCTGATGTTCTCGTAGCAGTGAGTTTTTGGTAGGGTCTTCGGATCATTGTCGAGAGAGGTGGAAAAGTGTATAGGTTTGGTAGGCAGTGCTTGCGAGGCTGATGTTCTCGTAGCAGTGAGGTTTTCGAGGAGGGTGGCTTGAAGTTTGCCGTTGTCATAGCTGAGGTTGGTTGTTGTAGGAGAAACTCGTGATCTTGAAGTTCCCGAAGTTAAATGTAGGTTTTATAGGAGTTGGTTGCAGGTTTTGTAGGAGGTGCTTGAAAAAGCGTCGTCGTCGTGTCGTCATCATCATCGTCATCAACATCATAGAGCGGTCTCATCTTGCTCATCAAGAGGAGTTTGAGCAGATTTTGCGCTTGCTGGTGATAGAAGTCAGGTTGGGACTCATCGGTTCGGTTGGAGGCGGGTTTTGTAGGTTCTCGAGGAATTGCGAAGCTTCCCGTGTGCATGGAAGTTGCATCGTAGCGTTCGAGATAGCGAAGGCAATTGCAATTCGGGCTTTGCTGAAGAGTGAGGTTTTTGGAAGATCTGAAAGAAGGAGCGATGTAGTAAGGCTTCGTGAATTGGAATCGTCGAGTATTTCCCTGAGCTAGAAGAGTCAAGTGGCCATACTTGCTCTCAGCTGGGATCGCAGTGATGGCTTGTGCTGACATCGTGGCTAGCGTCTTTGAGTGCCGTCGAGAGTGATGACAGCAAGGTTGAGTAGTGTTCGGATCGGTGGAAGAGCCTGGATGGTGATAGATTTCCCCAAGTTTGATTGTTGCCATGTTTCAGGAAGAGTTGCTCAAATGTTGAGAAGATACATTGAGAGGTAGGAGGCGGATGACTGAATGCAGAAAGAGCCCGCCGTAGTTTGCAAGTGATATCGAGAGGCTGAGGGATGATAGAGAAAATTTCCCCAAGTGATGCAAAGATGGTTGAGAGAGACACCAGCTGAGATGAATGGTTGCCAGGTCGAAAGAAGAGCCTGAGTAGCTGGAAGAATGCTGCAGACTTGTCTGAAGCGGCACCAGCTGACTTGAATGGTATCGTCCCCAGGTCGAAGGAAGAGCCTGGTGCTGGAAAATGCCGCCGAGACACAGAGATCGAAACATGATTGACAGTCGAGTTGCCCGCCATGCTCTCTGGTCGTTCGTCTCGAGTTTGAGCCTCCGCACGGTCGCTGCAATGAAGGTACAGTCCGCATAAGAGGTGGGTGCCAAACTTTCTCGAATCCTGCAAGTCGTCTGTCGCAAGTCGGAATCGAATCTCAGGCGATGACTGCGATGGGGTGACAGTTCGCGCGAGAAGAGCCCCCGTACGGTCGCTCTATGACCAGAGTCCGCATAGGGGGTGGAAAACGAGGGAGAGCGGTAGCCTAACGGCTGGTCAAGTCCTGCTGGAAAGAAATGAACCCAAGTCCTAATGGAAAGCATGGGTCCAAAGTCCTGAAGGAAAGCAATGACCGGTCAAGCCCTGCGGGAAAGCAGTGAGCTCAAGTCCTGACGGAAAGCATGAGCCCAAAGTCCTGGAGGAAAGCATTGACACCGTTTTCTGGCACCGTCTTCGCTGCTCGTTCGGATACTCCGTACGGTCGCCCTATGGCCAGGGTCCGCATAGGAGGTGAGGATGAGAGAGAGAAGGAGAACACTATCGTCGTCCAGGAGGGATCTAGCCACACGGTCGGTCTCCAGTCCCGAAGGAAAGCAGGAGAGTCCGCATTGTGGCCGCGATCAAAGCAATCAGGACCAGCAGCAAACCAGACCACGCAAGAACCCAAGGCTCTGTCGGAAACGGCGAGAGCGGGGTGGCTTGCGTGGAGTCTTTGTCGTATCGGGTAGCGGTGCCCATGTGATACATTTGCTGGTGCTGCTGGTGCTGGTGCTTGTCGCATATCCCGGGCTGTACTCAGGGAAGATGTTGCCCCAGGGAAGTCCGGTTCCGATCGGTTGAAGGTCGATCGGTTCCTTGGTCCCCGGGGCAGAAGAATCAGAGATTGCAACAGCCGTCTCAACGGCAGGCTGTTCACGCAGAGGAGCTGATGCTCCAGAAACCTCTTGCGAGGTTTCCTTCACATCGGCGGTCTCCTCTGGCTCTTCTTCTTCGGCGATGCTATGGAGGTTCCCAGAACGCTCCACAGCTCTCTTCTTGAGAGTGCGCCACATCTCCTTGGTATCTGGCCCGCAGTTGGTGGGATCCAGACAGAAATCTTCGCTGGTCTTCGTAGTTTGGCTATCGAAGGCCAGATGCTCGGAGAAGCTTTGGGCAGCCTTCTCGAGCATGGCGTGGTATTCAAGCGTCATACCCGCCCAAAAATCGCTGCTGGTATCCTCACACAACTGCTCCTGGATGTACTCCCAGTGTGCCGGCGGGTAAAAGGCCGAGTAACACACAATGGGGTCGTCCATTGGGGTCTCCATCTCACTGGTTTGGTGTGGATGGTTGGAGATTTTGAGAGGATGAGAGTGGGAATGGTCGTGCTGGTGCTGAAATGGTGATGAAAATGGGTGTAATCGTCACGATATCAAAAATGGAAGTATGCTGTAGCGTTCAGAGAAGAGCAGGAAAGGCCTCATTAAGTACTATCGCCAAGTCCGTATGAGTCCATCATCATCTATTACCAGCCCCCTTTGCGTAAATTATTGGGTCTCTTTCGCGTATTTTAAGCCACTCAACGCAAAATTTCTGTAAAGTGGAGCCATTTTCGAGAAATTTCAGTAAGAAAAGCCAAAAAAACGGCGCTATGAAAATGAGTCCTACTGATAATCAGACGAGTCACTTCGGTACCTTAAGCCACTCAACGCAAGATTTTCGTAGGATGGAGCATTTCTTGAGAAATTTCAGTCGGAAACCCCCTAGAAACAGCGCTACGAAAGTAACTCCTACCGCCAATTCAACTGAAAATCCCATCCTTGTACTATAACGCCTGCTAAATGAATGCAGGTAGATTGACCGTTTTAGACGAATGACAAATCATATAGGACTCCATCTCCTAATTCCTAGGCATATTATGTCTTAATGTAGACAAAAGATCGTGAAAACAAACTGTCCACGGGCTCCTAGCGACAGGCTTTTAGACACTGTAGCCATTGTGAATAGTCACTCGCACCCTGAAAGACACCCTATGCGATTGCACATGGTTGATACACTTCCTCACCCCAACAGAAATTATCGCAAAATTAACCGCAACAAGCCACTGAGATACCAAGTCCTCATGCAATCGTACTCCACTGAAGACTCAATATGACGACTACTTGCAGTGAGAATCTTCATGCCACGGACCGAATCCCCACCGAGAAGCGACAAGTTCCGTGTAGGCGCAAAGATTTTCCGGCGGCTTTTCCATGCCAAGGTGCCAAGCTCTTCTATGAAATCCCAACAAGTACGCTCGTATGCTCTCTTCAAATCTGGCCCCGCCTAGTGACTCGCTTGAGATGATTACCAATGAGAACGCAGAGACTGTTCATGCCAGCGAATCGCCTCTCCCAACATCACTTTTGATGCTTGGGGCACTATACCTTTCCATTTTGTGACATGAAAGAATTGCTACCTTGAAGCGGCTTGGATCGCCCGGACCAGAGATCTTGAGAACGGCTAGGTGGGGTTTGACTATGTGCCTGAGGATAGGAATTCACTAGTCACAGCATCCCCACACCATTGAGCAGACGCACGATGATGACTGCGAAAAGCATCGCAGACCGTTTGCCAAGCACACAACAATCGAAGCAGGCGGCTGCTCATAGACCCTCTTGCACAAGCAACAGAAAAATTATGGTTTTTGAAAGAATTTGACGTCGTCGAAGAAACTGCATGTATCAATAAGACTTACAGAGTGACCAACATGATGAGGGAATTGAGTCACGGTTTCAGAGCAACATTATCTCTTCTCACCTGTTCAGAAGGTGGTGGGGAATTATTCGAGGTGCAAGGCATTGTCAAAAGCTTGTTGGTTCAATTTTGTGTTGGGCAACGTCACGTGGTGAGGCGTCTAAGGTTGTTTGCGCTAGTCGCGTCTGCCTGAAATGCCCCACTAATGCCTTTTAAGGTTTTTGATACTGCCATAGGTCATTGTGAGAGTGGTAACGAAGACTCATAGCATTGAGTAATGTACTTCCTAATATCGCGAATCGGGTGATGGGCTCCTTCTGACGTTATCTTCATTATGGCGGAAGAGGATAAGTGGAAACCTCCTGGTGACGAGAATGAGGAGGACGAGGAAATCGACGAAACCGTAAGCAGAGCGTTCGAGCGCTAAAAATGGGCGACAAACTCATCATTGATAGGCATACAAGTCCTCCAAAGATGCTGTCCTTTTCATCATCGAAGTCAGCCCGTCAATGCTCACGGCGCCGCCCCCAGTGGACGCGAAGAAGCAGGAGCGGGACACGCCCACCTCAGCAGCTTTGAAATGTGCTTACGCTCTGATGCAGCAGCGCATCATATCGAACCCTAATGATGTGATGGGTGTACTCCTGTATGGGACCGAGCAGACCAGATTCCAAGCCGAAGAGCAAGCTCGTGGAGGCCTGGCCTACCCGCATTGCTATCTACTAACAGACCTCGACATACCTGCAGCCGACGATGTTAAAGCTCTGAAATCTCTGACGGAAGATGAAGAAGAGTCCAAGAAGCTGCTTGTACCCTCAAAGGAGAGGGTGTCAATGGCAAATGTACTTTTCTGCGCTAATCAAATCTTTACCACCAAGGCGCCAAACTTTCAATCAAGGCGGCTATTTATCATCACAGATGACGATGATCCGCATGTGAAAGACAAGGCATTGAAATCATCCGCTGCTGTGCGAGCTAAAGACTTGTATGATCTCGGCGTCATCATTGAGCTGTTTCCGATATCAAAACCTGATCATGAATTCGATCGATCAAAATTTTATGATGTTGGTTGCACCACATCGAATTTTCTCAATCATTCTGACAAAAACAGGATATAATATACAACGCCATGCCAACAGATCCCGAAGCTCCAGCACCCATCTCAGGCCATACAGCTCCAACCACAACTCGAGATGGCATTTCCCTTCTCAACTCTCTCCTCTCGTCCGTCAACTCAAAAGCTGTCGCGAGAAGAGCACTATTCTCATCCATACCATTCGAAATTGGTCCCGGCTTCAAAATCTCCGTGAAAGGTTACATCATCTTCAAGCGTCAAACCATCCAGCGAAGCTGCTATATCTGGCTCGAAGGCGAGAAGCCTCAAATTGCAACAGGCGTAACGACCCAAATGGCCGACGACACCGCTCGTACCGTCGAAAAGGTCGAGATCAGGAAAGCCTACAAGTTCGGTGGAGAGCAGATCACCTTCACGCCAGAAGAAGTCTCCGAGCTGCGCAACTTCGGCGACCCAGGCATCAGGATCATCGGCTTCAAACCGCTCTCCATGCTCCCCGTCTGGGCGAACTTCAAACCCTCAACATTCATCTATCCCTCCGAAGACGATTACGTGGGCTCAACGCGGGTCTTCTCGGCATTGCAGCAGAAGCTTCTCCGAGACCAAAAGATGGCCCTAGCATGGTTCGTTGCCCGGAAGAACGCAGCGCCCGTCATCGCAGCCGTACTACCAGGGGCGGAAAAGCTAGACGACAACGGCGCACAAATAGTTCCGCCCGGCATGTGGCTCTGCCCACTTCCATTTGCGGACGACATTCGTCAAAACCCGGAGACGAGGTTGATTCGAGCACCGGAACCACTTATCGATCGCATGCGAGAAATCGTGCAACAGCTGCAGCTGCCAAAAGCACGATATGATCCCAGCAAGTATCCTAACCCGGCGCTGCAATGGCACTATCGCATACTGCAAGCTATGGCCTTGGAGGAGGATTTGCCCGAGAAGCCTGAGGATAAGACGGTGCCAAAGTATAGGCAGATTGACAAGCGTGCTGGGCCACTTGCGATTGATTGGGGTCATGAGCTTCATAGGCAATACGAGGCATGGAGGCAGGAGAATGAGAGCTCGTTAACAGTGCCGGCGAAACGCTCTGCGCCAGCTTCTGGAAAAGATGAGCTGGCGGTGAGAGGGGCGAAGAAAGCCAGGTCGGCAGATCCGGAGGCGGGGATAGATGATATGCAGATGAAGAAAGCTTTCGAAGATCAAACTTTGAAGAAGGTAATCATCCCTCATGTGATTTAATCAGGTTGACAAGTCACTGAGACTGACACTCTTGTAGATCACAGTCGCGCAGCTGAAGACGTGGATGCAGAGCAAGGGCATGAGTGTATCGGGCAAAAAGAAAGAAGAATTGATAGAGGGTGTGGAGACCTTCTTTGAGCAGAAATCATGAGCTCGGAAGCGCTCGTGCGGGTACGAAAGTAAGGTGAACCTGTAGTGAATGACTTGGAGGACGATGTACCACGAGCAAGTAATGCGACATCTGTTGCTGCGTACTCACTTTTCAATGGACGGAGACGAAGCTTGCACTGCGGGTCAAAGGTTCTGTCCAACTCAGCACGTCGGCCATGTTCTCCATCAAAGCATGACGCCAGATACCAGGTGGCAAACAAAATCCATTGCCCACGACACAAGCAACCATTGCTCCCGGGTTTCAAAGTGAGGACCGAGGAAGACTGCTTGAGTGGCAGGCGACGAGATGGGAAGCGCACGATTTCCAAGAAGACATCAAGTATACGAAGAAGCCTCCATTTTCTCAAAACCCAAATAGCGCGAAGAATCGTCGACCCTTGACCCGAGCATCAGCCCCGAAAGCAAGCTGCTATACCTGACGCCAACAAGTCGCACATGTCAGTTCGGTGATCTCAGCTACTTTATCTTAGCCCAAGCACTGACAACTCAGCCCATCCAGCATGCAACTGATGCTTTGCATGCCACATGCATCCAATAAACCAGGGTTTCAAGATGTATTCTCCGATTGTTGTCGTGGGGTGTGCCGCGCAACTTCTAGGCACGAGCGCGTGAAGTCTTTGTGATTTAGTATACTAGAGATAGGGAAGAGTGAAGGAAGGCGTGCTTGATTCACTGCGCCTTGCGCACGGCTTTATGGCTGGATAGCATGGGCTTTCTCGGACTTGATTTGTGGTCAAAGAGATGTTGTTACATAGCGGAGTTCCTGCGCTCAGTGCTTCTCCTAGGCTGGGTGAGAAATTGAGGATTTCAATATCTTATGATGTGCTGCTGCGCAATTTCTCCTTATTCCTTGCACTATTCTACATATCGAGTCGGTCTCGGGCGTCGACCATCGCTCTTGTATTGTCTGTAGAGCAGTCTCGAACAAGGTGTGCGCACCATCCTCCTGAAATTAAGTCGACGTGGCAGAATCTGCCTCAATGCTCGTGGAGTATGCGTACGCATTGCCTCACACGCTGTGATTTCGTCCTCTTCTAAGTATTACTCCGAACTTCGTCATTCCATTCTCTCGCGGCTATCTTATTGTCGCCGCAACCGAACGGTGACGACGCTGCTATTTCTCGTACGGACGTACAAAGAGGTTCATCATCAAGACTGGTCTGGGCTGGGAAAACTATGTAATCTCGCGAATGCTGCTGTGGTGCACTCCGTTGACGGAGGTTTTGTGCGTAGATTTGTCCATATTGGCTTGGGCGGGCATGCCCAAAGTATGATGAAGTCTTCATGACGGTGGAGAGAGTGCGTCATTCAGGTTCGTGTGCGTCCATCGGGTATCAAGTCATCCAGCGTGGCGGCCCTGTCAAATGATAGGATGTCCCAGCAACCAAAGTCATGAAGTTCCTGAACGTGGCTTTTCCAACTATCTGCGCACGGTCTAGAACCGCTGAAGGTGATAAATGAATTGTGAATGAGCTCAAGGTCCTCTCCGTGCCCGTCATGGTTGTTACCATACTCTTGATCTTACTCCAATTGCTGCACGTCTTTACCCCCATTCGCACCGGCGCAACCTATTATTTCTGCCATCTCACCCCCTGGACTTCATTGCTAATTCAAAATCAGATCCTCGGGTATGGTCTGACGAAGTCTCTGCGAGTGAGGAGAAGGCGTTGCCCTCGATAAAGGAAGATGGCATCACAAGGGCTATCCGGCGCTGAACTGGTTGGTCTGGAGGGGGAAAATGATAAACATATAGTAATATCTTTTGATCGATGATCGACGTGTCCATATAATTACAAATAAAGGATGCTAGCATCGCCCATATACATCGCAGTAGCACTTCGCCTCAGTGGGGCAACTGCAGTATTTTGTCAGCAAACTGCTCTATGTGGTTTTGCCCAGGTTTTCTGCTTGCGAGGAGTGAGGAGAAGACTTACTACACTCCATCCTTTCCGAAAATAACGTGCCACAGGAATTCCATGACTCGCCCGCTCTTCGCGTCGCTCTGCTCGGTATCCACAATCCAATCCCTGAAATGGTGATAATCGCTCAGCGACCTCTTCCTGACCTGATCCTTCGACACGGCGAATTGTGCACAGCACGCAGCGCCTAATTTAACAGGGAATTGGCTCATATTCGTCGGAGTCCCACCAAAGATGTCTTTCCACACATCAGGTGTGACGTGGGCATTGTCTCTATGCGCCTCCAGGCAACCGGGGTTCCAATTGCATCGCAGATTGACGTAGCCATTGCTCTGCACAAACGCGAGCTGCAGCGTGCGCAAAGCGTCGACATTATCGTGAAGTGGCGTGTCAGTATGCCAGGCAGTGAGGAAGCCATTGCGGTGAGAGTGGAGGAAGGCGAGAGTAGAAGGGAGAGTGTCATAGTTGTCTATGATGTAGGAGAGGTAGGCCATGGCTTCATGGCCTTTATTCATTGGGGTTGTAAGGGTGCTGCTGGTGTTGGTCGTCGGATTGACCGTGTAGATTGCGGTTTGCCAGCTGTACTAATGGTCAGTAGGTCTAGCAATCAAGGATAGACGAAATGTACTCGGAGAGATGCTCCATCACCCAATTGGTATTCTCCTTCTCCAGCTTTGCCATGATTATCACCCTATCGCCGGGCTCGCCTCTAAAGACAGGATGGTTGTCCACAGCACCATGTTGGAAGGTGTTCTTCCAGGAGTGGCTGATGTAGGAGCCTACGTTATACTGATCCCATAGGTCTTCAAGATGGTTCTTCAGAATTAGGAGGATGATTACCAGGACAGAGGCGCTAAAGGCGAAGCGGAGGGACCATCTCATATCTGCTTCTAGCTACACATTCATTGCTTACTGATCACTCATGCATACTGTCACTAGAAGCATTTCCAATCCAGCCTTAGGCTAGATTGGATGCCAAGACGACCAAGGAAATTAGGTAAGGTACGTAAAGTAAGTAGTTGCGGTACTAGCGCCTGGGGGAGAGATACTTGATTGGCTAAATTCCTTACATACTCAAGGCCTTGGCAGTGTTTTCTCTCTGACTTATAAGAATCGTTCAGACTCACTCCACTGTCAGTGACCCCTCAAGGTGAAGCTTCAAGATGAACCGGTTGGACTACAAATATTACAAGCACGTCGGCTGCACAGATGGCACCTCCACAGGCTTGGTTGGATTCGTCTCCAAGCAACCGTACGCATAGCCCAATATCGTATCTTTCACGGCAGCCCAAAATGCCGCCCCACAATTGGGATCGCTGCCAGCGTTGTTCTAATTAGTCCTCACGGGGGAAAATCCGGCTTCATAAGCTCACCTGACTCCGCCACCTGCATTGTTGAAGTAGGAACAGATGTCGTGGGAGAAACAGTCCTGGGTACTTCACACACAACATCAGTCTTTGATATACTGTAGTCCCCATCATGTCGCATCAAGCTCTTACTATACGTTTCCAATCGCTCTGCCCGAGCATCCAGCACCGCATCTGGCAGATGTCAGCTGGGCGCATCCGAGTCCTGGGAGGAGCGTCTTTGTACCGTCCGTTACAACTGTAGCTGCTCAGTGAGTAGCTAAATGTCAGCAAGGGCTCATCAAGCTCGGGTTTGTGCAAGGGGCTTTCTTACTTTCCGAGATTGACTGGGTCAATACCAAAGTTGCTACCCACAATTCCTGTCCAAGTACATATTTGCTTCTTCGCGTTGGTCCACTGCGCACTTCACGAAATCTGCAGTCAGCTTCTTCGTCTCAAGGCACGAGGCAAAGTCGTAGAGCTTGGGTCACTGTGTTTCAGGGAGACTCTCGTGTGCTTTCCAAGCTTGTTTCACAACACAGCTAAGACACAGGATGAGAGATGACAATTCAGAACAAGTAGCCTTACGTCGCAGTCGAATCGGCAATCAAACATTCGATCGGTGCAGATTTCGTCGCCGCAAATGCACAAGATACTGCACAGAACGTTAATGCAACGCTTGTCAGCTTCATCTTTGCGATTATTCTTGTCTTATGAGTGCTTTCTTTGGAGGTCATCACTTTTGATACATTGCTAATACGAGACCGCCTATCTGTCAACGATGCGCTCCTATCCCCACACCAAATCAATATGAATTCAGCCAACGACGTTCTCGCGCTTCGACGACTTTGGTCCCAGACCCATCCGTCCCAAGCGCCTTATATCAAACCTACACCTGGATCATCCCTCAATCTCCTCGACTTTTTGTTGGTTGACTTCCATCGAGAGCTTTCGTGGAGGGAGTGCCTGCATGTCCATATCGCCATTACTTTGAATCCAGACACTCAGTACTGGCCGTCGGGCTGTTTTCCGTCTGAAAAGATAGTATCGAATGACCCATCGAATATCATGAAGAGCCCAACGTGCGTGTGTCTTGGTGGGTATACTGAATCGTGCGTCCAACTGCTCGAGGGTCAAATCTTTGGTTTCGTATACCAAGAACAAGATCATGAACCAGCCGACGACACACCAGGCTGCATAATAGCCGAACGCGCCTGCTTTGGTGAAGGCAACCTCAAAACTCGGCCACGTGATAGCGAGGAGAAAATTGAAGAACCATAAAGTTGCCGTTGCCATTGACATCCCGAGATCTCTGACATAGAGCGGCATAGACTCGGCAGAATAGACAAACGGCACAGGACCCTCCCCGGGACTGTAGAAAACGCTGAAGAGATACATCCCCGTCATTACTAGAGTTGTCTGAGCCCGACCTCTATGCACGAGCGATCCCATGCTGTTGAAGAACTGGAATAAGGCCAGGAATGGAAATGTGCACAGAAGCAAATTTCGCCTCCCAAAGGTGTCGATCGTGTAGACCGCTGGTAACGCGAAGACGAAATTGAGTATCCCAAAGCCCATCGATCCCAGCAGAGCATTCTTGTCACCAAGTATTGGCGCCAAAATTTCCGTGGAATAGAAGGCCATGACCTGTTCAAAATATCAGCTAGAGAGCATCTATCTTTGAGATAGGACCTCAGACGTTCACGCCGCAGATTTGCTGGAGAAACATCACCGTCAGGCTAGCAACAAGCGCTCTGCGATTCCGTGCAACGCTCCATAGCTCGAAGAAACGATTACGCCCTTGCTTAATGTCGTCTTCGCCGTCAAGAAGATGGTGAATGAGGAACAGATCGCGTGCTGCTTGGAGCTTAGAATGTCGCAGACTGCAGAGGGACCGGAAGGCTTTGGCGTAGTAACCAGTGTTTCCCTGGCGAGCCTGGAGAAGCAGCCAGCGTGGTGACTCGGGAAGTGTGAAAACATATGCTGCGGCAACAAGTGGCAAGACCATCGGGCTTGCTAACATAAGCCTCCAATTGAGGCTACACTCAATGCTTCGCAATCGCGCTTGTGATGGTGCTGGAGAGTCATTATACCTGCAGCCGAGTGCATCTCCTTGGAGGACGTCGCGAAATATGACGCCAGCGATATAACCCAACATGATCCCGAAAGCTGTCCACATCTAAATACGTATATCAGCAGACGTCTGGCCGGGACGGATGCTTTTGAAAAGGACTACTCACCTGCCACATCATGACAAGAGCGCCGCGAATGTTTGCTGGCACACATTCGGCAGAGTAGATTGGGATTGTAGCACTCTTAGGTCCAATGCCCAACCCCAGGCAGAATCGAGCAATGAACAATTGCCACCAGGTTTGGGTAAATGCCTGCCCAATGCATGCTGCACTTGAGAGAATACAAGTGACAAAGATGGTGCCTCGCCTGCCCAGAAGACTGTTCAATGGTGCTGTGAGCCAGCACCCTAAGACGGCGCAGCATAGATATGGGGCGGCGTTGACAAGGCCTCTGACCCCAGGATCATGCCTCCCTGTCAGGGAATCGATTCCGAAAGCGTGTTGGTAGAATATCTGGGCTCCGTTCACCGCGGTCTCGTCCCAACCCTGAACAGCAGCCCCAAGGGAGCAACAGCCCACAAGCGCGTACATGATCCATGGTTGGTCCCATTTGTTGCCTGTCCGAGGATCTTCTCGCTCAAGCGCGCACTGCTCCTCATGGTTGAGCCGAAGGCTGTCGTTCCGAGGATGCATGAATGCCTCTCTGTCCTGCGCTAGATATGCGCCTCTCCGAATCAACCCTGAGTAGATGTCTTCGATCTTCGTTTTCTCCATGAAAGATTCTATCAACCTTTCCATTTGCTCAGGTCGCATTCCTCTAAAGGGATTAACCAGCTTGCTGTCCACCTCTGCGGTGCCGCCGTCGGCATTCTTGTAATCGGTAAACTCATTGGTATCTTCATATCGATTCCCATGTAAGGGATCCATGGCTGTATTATGCAATCGAGAGGTGGTGTTGACCGCAATCACACAAACTCAAATAATATAGCGGACTCGAGCCTAGGATTTCATTTTGAGAGTCCTTAAGAGCAAAAACTCGTCTACCGAGGGAAAGGCTGCTTATATTCGAATGTGACGCATAGCTGAATCCCGCAAGGTTGACTCGCAAGGCTCTGATGCACAGGCAGCGGAACACTGGGCAAGGTCCCGATGCTACCACACATGTTACATGCAAGCCTCACTGTTCACCGCACCCCCAATATGATTGCTTGGGAGATCCAGGGCCGCTCCCCGCCCTACCTGCAGGAGCTGAGAAACCCAAGACTTGGGTCACGGGAAGTCCGAATTTCTTACCCTCACAACCACAGATTTCTCAAAGTTCCAATTTCTCTGTATGAATTTAGCAGAGTATGGTCACAATCACATCCAGGGACGTCTTTATAACGCCTTCGCTACACACTCTCTTGGGCGTGTTTCTGGCAACGGCACAGGCGACCATTGATCATAAGGCTCCCACAGCCTTGCGAAAGCGGGAAGGAAGCGTTTGGCGCCCGAGGGTGGAAATAAAGCGTGGCCTGGAAGCCAACTGCAGAAGGCTACCAAGCACCTGACCAGGCTTGTTCTTGACTGTGGCATCCACTTGTAATATTGAACTTCTGTACTTAACCCACCGCCAGGCATCAAACGATCGCTTCGGTGTGATTGTTTGGACCTTGCCAACACCTATAACACTCATTGGACAACATGAGTTACTCTCCCATTGGCGACACCATTGCTGTCACCAATCTAGCCTACTCCGTGTACTCGAATGTCTATCTTGTCGCGCGCGACGCGCCAGACCAGTTCGGAGAAATATCGCGTGACATGAAGATTTTCAAAAGCATACTGTATCAGGTCCGTGATCAGGTGAATCGCGATATAGACTCAACATACGGCACGGACATCCAAGATGTACTACGCAGATGCTTCGATACCCTTCGCGGACTTCGAGACTTGACGGCGAAATATGAGAAATTAGGTACCACATTGCCAGATCTTCGCTTGATCATATGTCCGCTAATGAAGGTTACTCTGCTACAGCTTGGAGCGATCGTGGCGCGTGGTTTGTACGACTCAAGTTTGTTGTAAGAAAATCTCCAAAGCGTTCTCTCGTGATTGCCATAGCACTACAAAGAGCAAGACAAACATCAGAACCATTCACTAGTGTTCTATCCTCTAGGCTATGCTGCTAATCTAAACATGGGAATACGTAGTCCGAACAAGGCGCGATCACAGAGTTTCGCAACCAATTCAGTCGCCATCAGCAAACCCTCCAGCTTATTTTAACGGTAGATGGCAGGCAAGGCACTCTTTTCTTCCCATTAACCTGTAGGGTTCGCTCATGATATTTTCAGAAAACGACTTAGTGAGGCTGCAAAGCAGGATGAAGAGATCAGCCTCAGAGACGCCCAGTTGATGGATGACCCCCGTCCAGGACGTTACTCCACTCGTCAAGGCGGCTTGCAAGCCGCCAGAAGAACAGGAACAGCAACAAGCGTAGGCACGGGTACGACACTACACAATCCTCGGAGCAGTATATCTTCTCTATTACCCAGAATTGAAAAGCGAACATTCAGCGTCGCCGAATCTAGTGGCCAGAATGATCCGTCGCAGCCCTCAATGATATCTAGATCATTCAGTGCTTCAACACTTTCGAGCAAATGCTCATGCCATGCAGAAAGCTTCGGAAAGGCACAAGCAGGTGAGATTGAGACAAGTAGAGAGAGGAGATTTTTCCTGTCGAATATCGCTCATTACTAGCAGACATTCCACCGCAATCGCCATCATTAGATCGGTCGATCATTTCGTCGCCAAGCAGAACAACCCAGCCATTGAACCTATCCCTGGGTCGAGAGAGACACAACGCAAGCCCGGAGGTGGAAGCGGCTTTCAGGCAGAGCTATGAATCCCTGAAAGATGGATTCTCCACAGAAAACTGGCTCCGGTTGGCCACATGGTGGCTTGTGAAATCGCGCATTGTATGCAGGTCAATGGCAGTGACTGGTGTCCAACGGCGGAGAACCGATGCATCTCTATACCAAGACGGCTGGGAGACCACCATCTCAGCCGAACAAGCCTACACAGACCTGCTCAAAAGCTCATGGATCCTCGAGAAGATCATACTTACCAAAGCGAACGAAGAGGACCTTAGTCACACCAACATAAGACGAATCATCAAAGTCTTGGCAATCTCACTTGACAGAGACCTCCGGGATCATCGTGAATTCAGATCAGAGTTGCCAAGCTTCGATGACCACGTGGTGGTCAAGCATGATTTGGATCTTCTGGAAGGGTTCGAGCAGACAATAGAGTTGGTGGAAAATGTCCCAGGTGCCATGGACGACCCAGCACCAGCCAACCGCTGGTTTGAAATTGATCAAGACAATGCTGGGGCCGACACAGAGAAGATAATGTATCGGACCTTTGTCAACGCACAACTTGGGACCAGAGCAGAGCGATCAAAATCGTCGAGTGCACCGTACATGCTTCTGCTGTGGACTACAGCTGATAAGAGCGATTTGCTTATCACTCTGTGCAACCATCGAGGAACTGTCAACCTATCACGGAAGATGATGGCGAAAGACCTCGAAAACCTCGGTCAGGCAGATGGGCTTTTGCCCCTTGCAATTGACTTTCCGACCCAAGATGCCGAGATCAAATTTCTGAATCCACAAGACCTTCAAGATTTCTTTGCTCGACCACAATTGTTCTTCGCAGCTATGAAAGAGAGGATGCCCCACCCTGGAGAACTTGCCATTTACCAAGCACCCATTACAACGTATTGTGATTCGAGCCCAAGATTGCACCCCACAAATCGAGTTGTCACTAGCATAACCTCAAGCAAGACTTCGGCATGTGGGCTGACTGTGTATGAGGCGATGCCCGACAAATGCTGGAAGACAACACGCCGAATCGTGGTTCACTCTGCACCAGACAGCACAGAACCGATATGCGCCTCCCACTGGCTGCCCTTAGACCATGTGAGAATATCGGTGGACGGACTGAAAGCCACGGTCCATTGGTCGGACTGTGGGCAGCTAAACACTAGCAAGCCTGGTAATTGTGAACTCCGTTATTCATACGTAAATAAGCCGGAAGAGCCCAATCGGAAGATCGATCTCCAATTCAGGTCCAATAGTGAGGCGCTCAAATTCCAAGAGTGCCTCTTGTACCTCACCGACACGCCAGCCCAGGTCAGTATGAAATTGAACATATCGTCAGCCTTCCAGGAGGCGAGAATCTATCGTTTATTCGACGCCGACGGGCCAGACGGCCAATATCACGGACTAGTGCTGACCCGGAAAAGCCCAAAGGGCCCCTCAATGACGGAATTTTTCTACGCTTACAGAGACCTCGATTGGATTATAGAGACTAAGAATGATATTCCGAGCATCATCAAATTTCCACAGATTTACTGTCCCCATTACATTTCGACACAACCGAACCTGATTTACAAGCCAGAACCAAACGACCCTCTACCCAAATTCAGCGACGTAATAGATCACCTGAGGTCCGCCGAAGTTGAGCTTGGCTGCGACCATGACCTGATACGATTTACTCACAGCCTCACAGGCTGGCGGCTTAAATACTTCCGCCCCATAGTCAAAGTGGTCCTTATCGAAGTACAAATGGTGAAAGACAGGAAAGATACGTTTCATAAGGTTAATGTGCAGCTATGGGAGAAAGCCTCCGAGGAGGGCAAATCAAAAACTCAGCTGGCGGTACGGTTTGAGGGGGACATTAAAGAGCGCTGGATGACTGCATCGCTGACCGATAATTCGATATCTAGTGAACGCAAAACGCTTGAGGTGAGAAATGTGCTCTTGCAGAGAGGTATTGCTGTCGATAGCAGGACGATGACTGCGAAGAGGGTGGAAGAGGCGGAGCGGAGAGTCGCGAGGAGGCAGTACAAAATTGCGTTGACTTTCCTTGAGGGTATTGGTACGTGGACCAGCGATCCAAACTCTGTCTGACGGAAGGTGCTGACAAACATACCGAGTAGATAAAGAGGAATTCGTGAGGAGTTCCGGCCTATATTAGCGCTCGTGGTACCCACAACATCAGGAACATTTCGGAGTGCAGAGCTGGAAACATTCCCAACTATGACCCACGCTATGGATTACATACTGAAGTTGGACACTCCGTCTGTCGCGCAAACTCTTTGAGAAAAGGAGTTGTTTGGAAGACGGTGAATGGTTCAGGGGGGTGCCCTGTGATTGACGACCTTTGTCCACATTTCCACACAAAATAACGCAGTTTTTCGCCACTGTCATGTTCACACTTCGCTTCAATTCAATTGCTACCCTTGCCGGCCTCAATTCTTTCATCGCGCATTCACGCAATACTACCCAGTTTCTGGTCATCGCCTGATCGTGACTCACGTCTCGATTCAACCGCGGGTGGTTGCGGAGAAGGAACACTACACGAGGCGGATTTCAGCCGCACGGATGACCACACCGACAACGTTTGGAAAGATTATCGCCAAGCTATTAATAGTTACGTGGACACTCCCTCTAGCTTTGAGTCACGATCCTTTCAAAGGTCACCGGCGACCTAAGCCCTCACTTCCAGATCTGTCCTGTGGAGTATTGGGTGGTTGATTACGATGCGGCATGACTGCAGTCGTCAGCGTTTTTGATGGTCCCATCGTCGAGAGTAGCTTTAATCCAGAAGTAAGAAGACAGGGTGTCCTCTTCTAGTTTTCTATGCCGCGTTTGCCACGACTACAACGTTCACAGCTGTCATAGTGGATCCTATCGAAACCCCATGTGTACAATTGACGTGACGGAGGGAGGACGAAGGCGAGTGGCAACTGTTAAGGTGGGGCTATCAGTACGCGTGTCCGAACCCGAGTATCCTAAAAGGAGGTTGTGTTCTCATCATGAGGGATTGAATTAAGTCTACAATGATAAAATGATCACAGATCCCCTATGTTGTACATCGAGTCCTCATTACTTCAGATCTCATCCCCAACGCCGAACAAGAATCAAGGTTCTGACAATAAAGTATCCAAGCAAAGATTCGCACGTATGAAGTATTATAATTCAAGGCATCACCCGCTTCCAGCTACTTTTCTATGTAATCGTATTACCCGCTTGATTTCCCGACAGGTTCGCATATAGTAGAGATGACAGTGACTCTCACCACTCTCCACTCTGGCTTGGACAGCGTGTGGAATGCAACCTAGAATGCTGCTCGCGTATTAAAGGGAAGACTGTCATTCGTGCCATACGGTGCGTCTAGTATCGCCAGGAATAGTCCTTGTAGAGGACTGACGGAAGGAAAAGAGAAAGAAAAATTCGCCCATGATTGGTCACGTGATGTCGTGAGGCCTTTTGACGCGCCGGACCAGATCAAGAACCGCCATGCACACTCAGAATCCCACGTTCAACAAGTGACGCGAGCCACAGCGCGATTGCGATAAGCCAACAGCGAAAAGGTTCCGTAGTACCTTGACATCTCGATATGACATGTCTCCTGCCTAGAGACTGGCAATTCGCGGCGCTAGCGACCAATCGCTATGAACTCAACGGCCGTCACATCCACTGGTATGCGAATGACGCAGACCCTCTCCGCCCCACCGACACAGAACACAGCTCCTGTACACGAATACCAATGCCTATATACCAGCGATTTGCGCCAGAAAAAAAAGAGATGGCAAGATGGCTTCCTCCGCTTCCACACGTTCAACAAGCGGATCATGGTTTACGAGGCACTCTCACGGAACTACGTCGGTGACAAGCATTGGCGAGAAGATGGAGAGCCTCAGGATGGAGATGAGTTGCAGTTGGAGAAACCCGTACTTGTGCAGGTTGGGGAACAGGTTGGGCGTACGGAGACGGATTTGACAGAGCTGTTGGAGAAGAGGAGGAAGCCGCAGGATAGAGTCGCCGAAGGTCCTATGGGCTCTCCACGAAGGCAGGTTGCGAGCACCGCTATCACAAATGGTACGCCGACGCTGCGGCAGCCGCCTGGACAGCCCTCGCAGCTTCGACCGAAGACGTTGAACGCTTTGCTAGGAACACCCAAAAGGCCAATTGGACGAGCATCAGTGCCTACAAAATCACCCCATGAGCTACGTCAGGAGAGCGAAAATGCCGAATGGGCCTCTGATAGGCCCGAAAAGCGACAGCGAATTGATTTCCGAACGGAGGTGATCCCAAAGCCAACTACAAGACCCCTTTTTCGGACGCTGGCGATTTCCGAACCAAGTGCTGGGCGACTTGAAAGTATTGCAGTACCGGATGCCGCAGTCGACCGCCCAGGACAAGTACAGCCTGCTCGCGAGACGATCAGAAAGTCAGTATCAGCTTCGATATCACGTCCTTCGAGGACCGAGCTTGACATGGCGAGTGTGGACCCGGCACCTTCGCACGGAGTCCCAGCGAAGAAGCTGACGAAATGTTCCAAAGCAAAGCCAATGTCCGAGCCTGCGAGGACACTGAGGACAATGGAAAAGCCAAGAGCCAGCCGAGAAGTCAAGGAGAGGTCGCCTAGCCGTCATATTAGTAATTCCAGCACAATGGTTGACAAATGTCCAAGTCGGTCAACTACCACTAGATTCGGAACGAAGTCAGTCATTGAACGGATGGAAACAACGTTAGAGGAGACTGCTTCAAACCGGGAACCAACGAAAGAAAGAATGAAATTGCAAATGGCCTCAAGGAAGCCGAGGAAGAAATTGATGTATAGAGATCTACTGCCCCAAGAACAGCCTTCAATCAGGCGCTCACCGAGTCTTGACTCGGATCCAAACCGCGAGAGTCGAGAGAGGAGGAAATCAAGCAGACCCTCGAGGGACCCGGCGAACGCTTTGGACGATATCCACCAGGAAGAACAGGATCGACTGGCAGATCGATTGAACAAATACAATGGGCGGACTAGCTATCGAAATGATGATATTGAGAGCATCACCGAACCTAGAGCAGAATCACCTGGACTCTTCGTTTCTCAGGACGACTATTTACCTTTACCTGCGAGCCGTCACACCAAAAATGATAGACCCACCGAGTTCTATGCATCAACTACCAAAGAGCCAAGCTGTATCAATTCTAAAGGGTCACGGCGTCCACCATCACAAGGATCTGCGGAATTATCCACACCCAAGGCCGGCACCACGGTTCATGACACAGCACTGACCCTTTCAAGATTGGACGAGATTCTCCTCCCACGCTCCGGCTCTTCTCATCCCGTTGAAATCTCCAGCCCATCACATATTGTGGAAGACGACTCTCCGGTACATGTTTCCTCCTCCTTCGCAGTCCCTGTGACAACTCCGAAGACCGTGTTGGGTCCTACTCCTCAGAAGGGATCCCCACCGACGATTCTCATCCCTTCATCACCAGGGTTCCCAACACAATCTCATGCTCCTGAAGAGGTGACATCGTCTAAAGTACCCTTTCAAAGACCAAAATCGACCCCGCTGAACATACTCTCGCTATCAGCACGATTTCCACAACCACCACTGAACGAAGAAACGTCAGCGAAGGCACCAGAGCCAAAAGCATTACCGCCCATGGCCTCTTCCCCCAGGGCACCCGCTCCTGCTGTACGACTTTCCAAAGGCCCCTCGCCGAAACCACCGCCTTCAATTGCACCACCTTCAAAGGTATATCCGCCACCAAAAGCCCTATCCCCCAGATCAAAACCTCCAGATGAGCCACCACCAAAAGACCAACCTCCCAACCTTCCCTCTCCAAACCCACCCCTCGTCCAACCAATCGCTACCACCACTAAATTAATCCTCTCAAACCCCCCAGAAACCTCACTACCCGAATTCGATCTCCGCATAGCCCAAAAACCCCTCCCAGCCTTCCAAGCCCCAAAACCAAAACCTAAATCCCGCTCGCCGCTCAAGAAATCAACATCAGATACCTCCACCATGCGGCCGCCGCCCGAGCTGCCCAGTCCTCGTTTCAAATCCAGGCAGGAGGAACCAGCAACGGTGGGAGTGACGAACGATGGCACGTCGACGCCGTGGAGTAAGGAGGCTTGGGACCTTTTTGGGTGTGGCAGGGATGGGGTGCAATGCTCTTATGAGGAGTTTAAGCGGAAGGAGGGGTTGGATTAGTATGGAGCTAGCTATGTATATATGTATGTTATATGGCTGCTATTCCGCGTACACCTCTCGTCCTCATAGGCGTACACCATTGATGCTAGGCTTAGCGGCCTATGAGCGGGGTAATGTCTTGGGGGGCCAACGTTGTTGGGGTCGCACCCGGGGCACTACGTGTACTGTACGCTACCTCACTACCTACAAGGACGGGGGGTGTACGCCTATAAGGATAGGGTGGGTGTACCGGAATGGCAACCTCTACATAATATATTAGGCTCCCACTTTATTAGTAGGCTCGGAGTAGAACGGTGACGATATTTTCGCTGCCCATGTCCACTGCCAATAGTTCTACTTCCCATAATGTTGCCAGTCTGGAAGCCATCGAATGACTTGGGTACCATACCGGATCGATCAAAGCAAGTCCCCATGGCAGTCAAGGACCAAAGATTTGCAAGCTCGTGCACTCCAGTCTCCCCTCTGCTAACGTTTGCTTGTTCAGCCCCTCCAATCCTCCCTCCCTCCTCAGCTTTCCAGCCGAAATCCGCCTCGAAATCTACCACCACATAGTAGCCGACACCTGTACAGACTCTGGCTACCTTATAGACGAACCCTGTAGCCGCCTCCCACTCTGTAGCCTTACAAGAAGCGGCAAGGGAATCCGCCCGGAAGAGGAAAAACGCGATTGGAAGAATGCTTTGGAAGGGACGTCGCGCTTGGCCATCGCCTTTACATGTCGGCAGCTTTATCTAGAAGCTGCTGAAGTATACTATGGCAGTCTGATAATACATTTTCGGCGAAGCAAGTGGATGGAGGTCTTCATAGATACGATTGGGAGGGGAAACAAAATACAGGCGTTGGGGGAAGGCTGTTGGATGCCGTGCGTCACATTCGCATTCGGTGGGAAGATGAGCATATGGTGAATGTGGCCGCACTATTTTCACGTCTGGAGCGGATTGATCTTCTGTGTGAACGACCTCCTATACGTAACTATGTCACGCAGGAGCGGTATCCGGTACACCGCTATTGGCAGTCAAGCGTTGTGATGCAGAGTATGCCGAGGCCTTTATACGATAATCATCCAATGCTCGATGCGAATATCGCTTATTATTGGCGCGAAAATCCAGCTCCTAGCTTCACAAACGACTCTACCCAGCTTCCAGTTCTTCCGAAAGCGCGGCAGTGGGACCTTCGGCTGAGATCGAACTGGACGGAAGAGGCTGGCCAGGTTCATTTCCTTTGGGTCAAGCTACCAAACCCGTACCTCTTGGGATGGATAGGCGGGTTTCGTCACCTTGAGCGAGTGTTCTTTTACCACGAGCAAGCCAGACACTTACCGTCGGAGTGGGGATTCTGGGTGGATGTTGAGGAGCATTGGAATCGTGTTTGGACGAGCGGCCGATGCAAATGGTGTTCTAGGACACGTCGTCGAGTGAGAAGGTCAACAGACGCTTGCTCCTTCCTCCGTATTCAGATGACCTTGTGAATTGTTTATCTTGAGCAGCCTAAATGCCAGGTCCATGTTCATCAAGTTCCGACTTTGGAGCAAGTCGATATCATATCATTCTGTCTTGATAATGCGGGAATTTCATATACAAGAAGATATGAGCGTTCATTCGGCAGTTGCAGCAGAATTCATAGGTAATTTCATCATCGTCAAAATCACACAGCCAGCACTGAAATATATCCAGTGGAGAGTCTACGTCATCTTTGCTGCGTTCCACATCCTCAATGGCATCACTCAATTGGGCATTTTATTTGATTAAAGCTTGATCGATATTGGATGGTATCGGTGTTACGTTGACAGTCACGCATGGATTGGAAACGATGAAGATGATCTCTATCAGATGCACTTGGGTAAGTATAAAAGGCGTATAAGGGAGTAAGAGGACGAAATAGGCTTTAGCGCGGGAATGAAGCAGCGGTACCTTGATTAGTAGGACGTCACTAGTTTAGGGATTGTAAATACATATGAAGATTGTATACACGTAGCATTACAGTACACCTACTAGCATCAGCTCTCCTCCAAAATCTCCTTCTTAATCCTCCCCTATCCTGTCTACGTTCTTGCCTTGAGAAGCAAATAGCAAGATTTCCAAAGCTCTTGTTCTTGAGAGCGGCCTATGCGTTGGGAACTGGGGCTGAAGAAGTGCACACTTTAGCTGTTATGGAATGGATACTTTAGCATACTCTTCACTAAGCCTGATCATAGACGGTAGGGCTCTCAAGAAGATGCATCTAGCTAGGAAGTGATTTCTAAAAACAAATGTGACTCGAAATCTAGGGACACAAGTTTACCTGAATATGGGACATCTTGATGATTATCATTAGCACGTGGTATCTACTAAACCTAGCCAACCAAGAAACCCCTTATATCCTCGTCGATTGCACATACATAAAGAAAGACGTTGCCAAGCGACGGCATTCTCTGCGATGGTGTTTGCAGGTCGTACGTGTGAGTAAGCTCTGAGAAAAGACCGCCAGAAAACCGCTAGTGTTTGCAAATGACACGACATTTTCTTGACGAAGAATTTGGCCCCAACATCCTAGCTAACTGTAGGCCAAATTCGTCAACGAGTTAGATTGGTGCGAATGCACACTATGACTCGACCCAGCATGCGAATGATGTCGTCCGTTCTTCGTCAGAGCCCCGACATCATGTCTCCCTACTTCGTTATCAGCCTTTCATTGCCCAATAACTTCAAGAAGAAGGGATTTTGACTCACCATCACAGCAAGCCCTCACATTCTCCAACCTCCCGCCCTGCTCCCTCTCCTCAATGACTCTCCTCAAATCCTCCGCACTATCTGCACCCGCCGCAGCAACGACGCTCTTTCCTCCCTCCAGAACACTCGGCTGAGGAGGCTCCTCTTCGTCACGTCTCATGCTAGAGCGACTCCGCATCGAGTTGCGCACTGATCCCATAAATGTGCTGCGGCGGCTGGCCACGGAGCCATGCTTTTCATTGTTAGTATCGGTGGTATAGTTGGCGGTATCTGGAACTTTACTCCCTCTGCTACGTGAGAGCGAACGGGAGATGCGGCTACGCATAGAGGTACGATCTTCCCGGTAAGGTTCAGCTGCGTTGTATTGAGTGTAGGGACTTCCGCTTTGGCCTGCGGAAGCTGAGGCTGGTGGACCCCTGGTGGAAAGACGGGTTTGGTCATGTCGGTTTTGGGCACGTTTACTGCTGAAGCTTGCTAGGGAAACGCGAGAGCCAGACTTGCGACGAGTTTGCGGGTTGAACTCACTGACGTCTGTATCTGTGAGATCGTCACCTGCGTTGTCCGTGCCGTCTGGACCAGTGCGGAGGAGCAGGTAAGATAGGGCGTTGAACCAGGTTTCGTGGCGTTGAGAGGTTTGCGCTGTGAATTTTACGGAGCGGCCGGGTGTTATAATGATGAGGGATTTGCGGTGGAGACCGGGTGGCATGGGATTATCATCTGTTACTACTCGCACTGCTTCGATTGCTACACTCTTAGATTTGAGCTGTGCGCGATCAGCTGTCGCAGGATCACGGTCGCTCCAGTAGAGAGTGCGGGTATAGGGATGAACCCAAAAGAAGCGGCGATGGCGGGTGGATGACATCTCGCCACGCCCTGCTTTGCGTGTGTACTTCCACATCATCTCACCAATCATGGTCTGGGTGATTGCTTGGATCATGCGGGGATCGGTATTGGCTGAAACGCCATGTGGCATTGGCATGCCATCAGTGCGGATATTAAAGCGCTCGTCGAGCTCGGAGGCGAAGGATGAGAAAGAGGAGCGTCGAGATACTTGGCTCCGAGAGGTAGAATAACGACCGGCTCGAGGAGTGGTCCCGCCTTTCGACGAAGGACTCGGCAATCCTTGCTGGGAAGGGGTTTGAGGCCGACTGTTCTGTCGGGATCTTGCTGTCTTGGATATGTAGGCAGATGCCGGAGCCAGTGGTGGTCCCATTGAGCCTGCAGGTTCGGTCGATGGCGCTCTTGAAGCGGCTGCAGCAATGGCTTCCTGGTGGTCTGGCGGCAGCGGAGGATACTGCTGTGCACTTCGTGAGCGCATGCTTGTTGAACTGGCAGGCCGCTTGAACGATTTTCCCAAGGAGTCCTTATATGTCACCATCTCCGGCGCTTTTCCTCTCGCTGTCTCTGAAGGCTCTTGAGAGCGAGTGCTCTGAAGAGGAGGGGAAACAGCACCAATTGCAGAGAGCGGCTTCATTGCGGCTGCGGCAGGATTCTTCTGATTGTCTGAGAAAGGTGGCGAAGTGGCTTTCTGGCTGAAGAGGGCGTCAATCTGCTCTGATGAAAGGAGTGTTTGGGCACCATGATCAGACATATAGACCGGCGGAGTCTTCTGAGATGTCTCTCTGTCCTGCGCACTCAAAGTAATCAGGTTGGCAGGTACTTCTGCGAGTGGCGTCTTGCCTTCTGCGGCAACTGATACCGGAGGAGCTGCAGTAAAGCCTCGGCTTCTCTCGTCTTCAGCGAACTGTGATGCAGGAACTGCGGATTTAGGCCTGTTCCAACCAAAGACCGTACCAAGTATACCCCCTGCATTTCCTTGGGTGGACCCTATTTCTGTCACGTTCGGTCCACTGGCAGTGCTTCCTGTTGGTCCAGGTGCTGTATTTGATGCCCCTGCGACCGGTCTTTGCACCTTGTGTACAGGAGCTGTCTCTAGACAGTGTATAGGAGACATAACCAGTGTTGGCTGAGCCTTGACTGCTGTGCTCGGCGGCATCACCGCCGATGGTTCTCTATTGTGGCTTGGGGTTCCCGGGGCATAAGCAAGGTCACTAGAGGCATGGCGTGGTTGCTGCGCATCGAATGTATCTCTTGCAGCGTCTCGGACCTGTGGCATTGAGGACTTCGTTGACAAGGGTACCGAGTCAGTGCTTTGGCCGAAACCAGGAATGCCACCAGAGAACATTTGGAGGGGTTGATCCCATGCCGGACGAGGCTGGGTGGAAGTTGAAGACCGTCTCGAGCCAACATTAGAGCCACTGGC
>JAABUK010002570.1_pt1 | contig 32365 bp, 18 predicted proteins | sample 5559141 | NCBI WGS metagenome assembly JAABUK01 (sample SAMN10711869, study PRJNA513367) | rock metagenome | isolation source: Antarctica rocks | place: Antarctica: Victoria Land, Pudding Butte nord | collected 2016-01-03 | reverse complement strand
AGTAGAATTATATAATAAATTACCGAATTTATTATATAAATTATAATATATATTTATATTTATTAACTAAAATTATTATATACTAAATAAGTAAATAAATATTATATAAAATATAAATAAATAAATTTCTTTATTTATTTATTATTAATTAGATATTAATTATTATCGTATATTTAAATTTTAAAATTTTAAAATTATATTTATATTAAGTTATAAGATTTTTTTCATATAATTTTATTTATATTTAAATTATATATAAGATTTATAATAAATTAATAAATTTCTCGTATTTAAAATTAGAATTAAATAATAACTCGAAGGTTAATATATCGAAATTATAGTATATATTAGAAGATACCTTATATAATTTCTATATAATATATTATATACTCTTTATATAAAAAATAAATACTCGAAAAAGATTAATATATTAAAAGAATAATAAATAATATTATAACGATAAGTTTAAATAAAAAATATTATTATAAATATCCTAAATATTATTATTTATTATTATTTTTTATTAATAAAGGTTATCGTTAATAATTAATATTATTTATAAATATAAATATAAGAAAAGACGTATAAATATAGATTTTAATTATTAATAAAAAAAATTAAAGAATATAATTAATTAACTTATTTTAATTAAAATAAAACGTTATTTATTTTTTTCTTAGATAGAGTTTATAAATAAAAGCTCCAAAAAAATATTTATATTTAAAAAAATATATAATTAATAACTCGAGTTTATATATAATAATATAATAAGAATTAATAATTCGAATTAAGATTTAAATTTATAATAAATATAGTTTAATAATTAGAGTTTATATATTTATATAATTTATAGAATATTATTATATAAAAGTACCTCGGGAAAGATTATATTATCGGTATATATACCGGTATAGGGGAGAAATAGAATTATAAATCTCTATATATTCCTTATATAAGAGAGTACGATATAGAGTTATTTATAACTAAAATAAAATACTTCTAAATCGATATTTATAATAGATAGTAATTAACCTTATAATTTATTAATGATTATTACGAAATAGAGCCGAATAAGGAACTATTTATATATAAATATTTAAAGATAATTACTCTTTTTATTAATTAATTTAACCCGAGGAATTAACTGGATCCTATTATTCTAGGCCCTACCGAGAATACAACCCTCGATATAATCTTTATATAACCGGGTAACGATTAATTATATATTATTATATATTCTTTCCTATAAATATAGGTTCCGTAATAATATAATCGGAGCGCCGACTTTAAATAATAATTAAAACTAAAAGAACCCGGAAGACTCTAGGGTCTATAAAAACTCTATATTTAATTTATTTATCTCGACTCCCTTATTATATAATGTAGAATTATAATATTATAACGTAGTAAAATCGGACTATAAAGGAATTATATAAATTAAAGTTTATATATATATAATTAAGATCTTAAAACGGGAATAAGAAGTCCTCCCGCCTAATAATAATATAACTATAATACCCGTAGATACTATATATAGAATAACTTTACCGCGCGCGCGAAAATAATAGTATAAATATTTATATAAAAAGGTCTTCCTTATTCTAGTAGGACTATATTAAAAGAAATAAAAATCTATAAAGAATATAGATATAGTTATAATAATAGTATTAAATATATAATATTATTTAGTATTTAATTACGCTACTTTCTACTCCTATAACGTAGTTTTACGGTTATAGTCGTAGTTTAACTCGGCCGTAAAAAGGCCGGATTAAATATTATCGGCCTAGGATAAAGACGGTATAAAAAGAGTAAAGAATATAAAGGATAAATTATAAATATATAATATATTATTAATTAAAAAAAGCCTATAATCTAGATACGAATCGATAAAATTAAAAGATATAAATGGAAATTACGCGATATAATAGGGTAAATTATCGTAGATATTAATATAAAACCGTTTTTATAATATAAGCGGATTTATAATACCTCTATATAATAGCGTAGTTATGAAAAGACTATATAATAATATACCGGTAAAAAACCGAATAACTTTTTAAAAATAATTAACCTATTCGCCGTCGTCTTCTAATAATCGTAACTCGATATAAATAGCGCGGAAAGAAGGGTAGAGCTAATTATTAATTATATAAAAATTATCGAAACTACGCGGCCCACGGATAACTATAAATAAAAGATATATATAATATTTCTCGCCCTATATAAAATTATACTAATATATACGATTAATATTATATCTTTTTTATATAATATCTATCGACGCTCGCCTCGTTTATTATAATAGATATAATACTCTAGGAAATCCTAGTATAAAAGGTAATAACCGTTTATATAATATTATTATACTATAAGAAATAAGTTAAGATATTATCGGTAATATTAAATAAAACCTATATCTATATAAAATCCTCGCGATTTATATCGGAAAAATAAATCGGCGCCTACCCTAGTTTATAAATAATAAGGCGCGTTATAAAAAGATTTCTATAATAATTATAAAACTCGAATAACTACTACGCCGCCTATATAAAACTAATATAACGATTGTTAAAATACCGTATAACCTCGTCTTTATTATTCTAGAGTTATAATATTATCTAATCGTTACTTTTATATATATATTTATAAATATACTTAATAATTATAATAAACGCGTATACTTTAATATTAATATACGCGTTATATTTACGAGTTAAGTACGGATTATATAGAACTACCTAGTTATTATTTATTTAAATATTTTATCCACGTATATATTTTACCTAAATACGCGGATTATAATACCGGCGGTAGATAGGATAATTATTATCTTATACGACGGTATTTTCCTAGAATATTTTAAGATATTTCTTTTTATTAATACGACGACCCCCTTTATTCTTTATATAAAATATAATTAAATTAATAACCCCGTAAAGTCTATAAATTATCTACATTTTAATAATAATATATAAAGTACCGTTAAGATTTATCGCGGGATAAAATAACTCTATATAAATTAAATTATTAATACGGAATCGTTTTAAGAAGATATCGTCTCGGTATAGAAATAAAAGAATATATATATACGAAAGACCCCGTTTTTAATATTTAATCGTATATATAATTTCGTTATACCAATTATATCAATTTTTAAGATCTTAAAGAAGGGCCTTTATTTTCGTATAGAAAACTTATATAATAATTTCTATATACTCTAGTATAATTTATTTAAAGAATATACTCTCGGTGATTTTAAACTAGTTAGAGTTTATAGTAAATATAACGAATATAATAAATTTCTTAAAATATCGTATAATAATCATAGAGTTTTGATATAGTTAATTTATATTCCGATTACTACCCGAGAAACTAGACGGGAGGATAATATATTAATTTATTTTTTATAAATTCTTATAATCGCCGGTTAACGTATTCGTAACGCTATTATAAAAGTTAATACGAATAATATTCTAATTATTATAATAGAAATCTAAAATAGTTTAGTCGATAACGAAAAAACTATCGACGATATATTATTAAAATAAACGCGTATTTTTTAGTAAAGAATTATACTACCCGGTATATTAAAATAAATAGTATTATAATTATATATAATAGGAGTACCGCGTAATAATACGAGTATTACGGTCGTTATGAAACCGTAAAATCTAATATTAGCCCGGGTTACCGTATAAAAAGAATAATACGTAATAAAAAAAAAGTATATAATATTTATATAATAAATATAATAAAAGCCCGGCTCTTTACCCGTAGCGGTATATTTAATTATTATAATATCGCGGTATTTAGGGGTATTATATTTATTTAATATAAATATTACAATCTCGCTAATAATAGGTAGATTAGTATAACGGCGGTCGGAACTTTACTTTATAACTAATTATATATAAGGATTTAAAATAACTCGTATAATATCGGTTTTTAACCGCGTAACCTCGATCTACTTCTTTATAAATTAATATATAATAATAAAGAGATTCGAGTAATCCCGTAATATTAAAGCGAGCCTTTCTAGAAGGTATTATTATAGAACCGGGTTTTATATTAAATATATAATAATAATTTAAATAGGATCTACGAAATATAATTAAATAAAAGAAGAGAGGCCGCCGGTAGTTATATATAAAGAACTTTATAAATAATAAAACTCGTTATAAATAATAAATAATTAAATATTAATTTAATTAATAAGCCGGCTATCTACGCTATATATATAAAAAATAAATACTAGTATAATATTATACCTACGGATATTAATTAGGAAATATTTAGATTCGGGGGTACTACTTTTAGATAAATCTTTAAAAAGTAATAACGGCTTTAGAAAAGTATTTAAAATATTTTTACCTTTCGAATAATATATAATAAAATAATACGGGCCTTATTTTCTTTTTATAACTTAATATAAAATTTAATAATAAATATACTACTCCGTTATAATACCTAGATAATAGGTCTCCGCGGTATAATTCGATATTACATCGGTAAGTCCGGAAAAACAGTTCTGCAAAATCGCTGCTTAATCGGTGCAAAATGCGCATTTTGCAGCCTTGGTAAATCTTGGCGCCAAGATTTTTAAGTTAGAGTTAAGGTCTGTGCGGGAGCGCTAAACTTAATCCTAAAAGTAACTTTATAGCCCTATAGGGCAACGCTAGTAAAAATCTAATTAAAAATTCGGAATCTAGGCTAAAAATAGATTTGTAAGATATTTATATTCCTATATGGGGGCCCTAGTCTAGATACTATAAAAAGTTAAAGTTCAAAAAAAAAAAAAAAAAAAGTTGTTAAATCGGTGTAATATCGCTGCTTAATCGGTGCATAATATGCTTAGAATACGGGACATGAGCAGATACGCATTTCCAGTATTTTATACAATTTCGGTATAAAATGCGCAAAAATCGGGGTTTCCGGACTTGCCGATATAAACTACGTAAACCGGTATAACGCGGTAAAAAAGGCGAGAGAGGTAGAGATTAGAATAATATAAAAAAAATAAACTAATATATAAAAGAAAGCCGACGTATAAAAATAAGTTAACGTATAAAGATAAGAAGGTAAATAAATAATAAAATAAAAATAAAGTGTATTCGACTCGCGGTAGATATAAACCGAGAAGAGTATATTTATAAATATATAAAATTTCGGGCGGAGGTCATATTAAATTATAAAATAATAATACGGGTATATTTAAACTACCTAATAGGAGTAAAAATAAAAATATTAAAATTAATCTCTTATAAAGTACGCCTAGAAATAGAAATACTCTATTTTTATTAAATTTTAATATATATATTTTAATATAAAGATTAATAAAAGTAGGTACCTAAATATAATAATATATATAAAAGAATAAAAGACGCGTAGGATTAAAACTTTAAAACTAGGAAAGCGGGCGCGTATTTATATATCTAATATAAATTCGTTAAGATATAATAGAAGTATATAGAGGAATAAAATAAATCCTATATAAAAGAACGTAAATTAATATAGATAGATAGGGAGTTTATATAAAAATATAAAGATCGGGAGAGAGTTAATATAAAAAATAAAATCACGTAATAATATCTTTAGTAATATATTATAGTTAATTATCCCTAACGGCTAGGCGGAAAATTTAAAATATTCTAATATAATATAGATAGAAGAAGGGTAATATTATAGAGATACTCTCTTTATCTATATAGGCACCCCTCTATATTTAGTTAGTGACCGCGGTAACTATAATAATATTAAGGTGAATTATTCGGGCGACGTAGACGAGAGTAATAAAACTAATCCCTTATCCCCAACGACGACGTTATATATACTACTATTCTGAATAGGTAGATCTTCAAATATAGTATATAACTATGTTTTAAAAAGGGCGTTTAATAATGGAATCGCTATAGACTAAGTATAAGTAAGATTTTCGCCATTTTCATTATTTAAATCCGACGTCTTTTCAAAAAGCAACCTGTTTTAGCGTCGCTGAGTCAGCTTAGCTACCAAGCTGACTTATTAAAGCCTAAGGTAAGGTTCTGTGTCTCGCAAACCTGAAAAGGCTTAGTGCCACCCTAGCCCTACCCATGGCGTCGAATACACCCTACTTACTCCCAAATCAAGATAGTTGCCGTCAACCTCCTCATCAGCAGCTGATTGAAGCTGCTGCCTTGCACAAAGAATTGACTACTGGCCTGCGCCACACTGTGCTGTCCCGGCTAAGCTTTAGGCAGATCTTCAGCCTTTCTGCAGTAGGAAAAGTGCTGCCTGATCAGCGTGCGTGCCATAGATACTGCAGAATTTTCGGTTCCCAGTCATTGTACCATGCGAAGCTAAAGAGGGTGGCCTGATTTCAAGCAAGGCTGACATGTCATCAGCCCTCTCCTCAACGCTATAAAATCGACTCTTTGCCGTTTTTGCAGCCTGAACAATCCGAGTATTTGCACATCCCCGCAACGCCTGCAGCATGGCTTCTGGCGCACTCGTAACCCGTCCTTTGCACCAGCGCTGCATGAGATGTAGAGGATTTTTTTCCAAGATTGAAGATTATCCTGCGCAAATATCTGCCAGATCAAGGCCAGAAACGGTGGACTTTGGTGACATAGTAGAGCTCGAGCTGAGTGCTCGTGCAGGCTGTCATTTGTGCAGTCTGATCAAGATCGAACTTGGCCATAGACAACTCGAAGAACTTCACCAACAATTGGAGCAACAACCCGAGCTCCGCGGTAGGCAAATAGAGGCACAAGTTTGGGTCTCCCCTCTTGGTGTGGCGCTAGACTCTCCTGTTGAGGGGCCGCTCTTGCAGCTTCAGGAAGCGTGGTTGCAGCCATCGTTCGTGGCCAAAAAGACCATAGCCGAGTTCCGCTATGTGCACATACAGAGTGAAAATCAGGAACGTATGTAGATGTTGTATGACATTACGATTACCCCTAAATTAAACTACTGCAGGCCGACTGTTTACTGGTATCCAGCCTTCGACCGCCTCTTGGGAGACCTTCAATGATATTCACGCTTGGCTTCGATTATGCGAGAACGAGCATCAAAATTGTGCGAAAAGAAGGGAAAGATTGGAATTTCAGTATCCCACAAGACTACTTTATGTCGGCACATTCGAAGGAAGCCACAGCATTCGTGTATGTGAATCTCGGGACCTCCTAAGTCGCCCAAGATATGCTACTCTCAGTCATTGTTGGGGTGGTATTGAGACTGGAAAACTTACTTCGTCTGAGTATGCCACATACAAACAAGGAGTTCCAATTTCCGATTTACCAAAGAATTTTAGAGATGCTATTGCATTGACGCGAGCTTTGGGTATCGAGTATTTATGGATTGACAGTCTATGTATCATTCAAGATTCTGCCCAAGATTGGGACAGAGAGTGCACGTTGATGAGCGACGTATACGGAGGATCCTTTATCAATATCGCGGCAAATGCCGCTAGCAATGCGAATGGAGGCATTTTTCAAGACAGAGATCCGATGACGGTAACTCCTCTAAAGGCAAGAATGACCTTCAGAGCAAACCGGTGGCTGCAGAGAATGTTTGCAATATTTCCCCACTCTTGGGATCTGGGTGCTCTTGATTACGCGCCCTTAAGTGGAAGGGCCTGGGCTGTTCAAGAAAGGCTTCTGGCCCCCCGAACCATTCATTTCCTGTCCCACAAGGTGATTTGGGAATGCTCAAGCCTCCAGGCTTCAGAATCTGACACGACAGGAGTTTTAGAGAAGGGCGTTGGAAACTGGTCCGATATACAGAGGTGGGCTTTACCGTCTCCCAGAGATCACATCTTGTTTCATCGTGAAGCCGCCTGCCTCTGGAAATGGTATGTTGCCGTGAGAACATACACCCGCGGCAACTTGACATTCAGCTCGGACAAGCTTATCGCCATTTCTGGCGTTGCGAAGTTCCTCAAAGACATGTGGCGAGATGACTCTGTTAGATATCTCGCTGGCTTGTGGAGCTATCAACTAGAGACATCTTTGGTCTGGTCCAACAACAAAGGGACACCAGTAGCAGAGGAAGGGTACAGAGCACCGACCTGGTCATGGGCATCTGTGAATGGTCCCGTTCATAAAACGTTTTACTATCATGAAAGCCGATACGAGCTCCTATCCAAGGTCTTAGAGGCATATACAGAGCCCATCAACGATGAATTTGGCGCCGTTAGAGCGGGTTATCTTAAAATATCGGGTCCTCTGTGCCGCCTGCAGATATGCCGTATTGATACTGAGCAACCTAGTCTGCGGTTCTCGCTAATGATAGCTTCTACGGGCCACACTTTGCAATCTCATGGTTTTCATCTCGACACTGGAAGAGATATATACCGCCAAAATTATGCTGCTAGCATTGATTGTGTACTCGCAGGAATCTACAAGAGCTTGGACATTACGGCGGTCCCGATGAGTGGCCTCGTACTGCAACCCACTGGCGAGAAGAATGGTCAGTATACTCGAATTGGATCTTTCGAAATCGATGATTGGAGACCGCGGAACCATAACGAAGAGGAAGCTTTTCACCGCTTACGGAACCAATTTGGACGACGAGACTCCAATACGCCGGATCCTTACCAGACTAACGACTACATGCGGATCGAAGAAGCCTTTGAGTCTATGGATTTGCCCTCCAATATGTACGAGTCTAAAAACGAGGCGACTTTCAAATATAGCTTTGAAATCATCTGAAGATGCTCTTTTTTAGCACTTCTTCAGAATCAGATGATCAATTATGCGTCATGGGTCGAAGTTACGTTGTTGTACTGGCCGGGCCAGACTGGTAATTAGGCCCGATTGAGGCTTAGCTCCGGGATTACGTGGCGTTTGAACTTTTCTTCCTCGCATACGCATCTTTTGTCAACCATCTATTTACCCTGCAAATAACTGTGTATCGTCCATTCGTGACAACACCTAGGCTGCTCATCATCAACGTATTGAGACTATTGGTATAATATCTCGCTAATGGTGCAAAAAGCGAAACATCCAAAGGCTGTAGACAATGAGTCGAATGGGGAGGTAGAATCAACAAGAGGATTCGCATACTATCGCATAAATTGATTAACTGTAATTGACATGACTCGAATGGCCGTCGACGATCAATGAACGACGTGTTCTTCCGGCTACCTGGCTTGTATAGCGCTGAAAAATAGCCTTCAATTTATGTAGACCAAGAGCATTACAGCTCCATCCGTTTGAAGAGACAGCGAAGTGAGCAGTAGCCTCAGGTACCCAATCTTCTACCCAGGTTTTTTGTAGAGTGCTTAAGTCACCCTTGTAAATAAATGCTGGAGGTAGAGCGACTCCAATAGCATCAATACAAGCGAGTAGGCTGGTGAATTCCCTGCTCCCATCCTGACTTGCATCTACAATTCCACAGCTATCAAAAGCCTCACAAGACATAACACACTTGGTAGCACTAGCCTGGCCGATCACGAAGCCTTTTTCGTCCCAGTTGTAGATGTCATACTAGTGCAGAAGGTGATGGTGGTCGATATCAATGCAGGTCTATTAATTGAGACAATAAAGCTGAAGAGCCAGTAAGGGTTCTGGAGTTGTTTATGTACAGAGAGAGCATTCCAATATCGTGAGCTAATACTGCAGCATGAACAAAGAATATCATGTTTCAGCTCTAGATAGTATATAGGCTGGTATTACGAGACGTTGCTTAAGGAACAAGAACATTGAGCGCCGGAAAATATGAAAAGGAGGCCTGCCAAGAGGGCGCTAACAGCATTTTGATACCGCAATCTCCTACACACGGCTTTGCGATATCGACCCATGACATTCTCTTGATAACACAGGTCGTTCAGTGCGAGCTCGATGCGACTAGAGCAGGCCATAATTAAGAAGAAAAAGTAGAATGAAACTTTTCTTGGGGTTGGGTCGGTATCGGCGTTGAGGCGAGAAATCTTTTAAACCGGGATATCTTCTATTCGAGCTGCCTAGAGCACTGATGGATCACGCAGGATTGGCTTACTGGCCTGCGAATGCTGTGTGGCGTGGCTTAGTGAATGGGTATCCCTAGACCCTATACCTTAGGGTCAATCAAACATCCTTCTAATACTAGCTACGAGTTAGTAGTCTCCTTTTATATCATCACTACCCTTCTCTAATATAAAGTCTCGGTCGTTAGGTAAGCCCGATTTATAATTAATAATTAATAATACTAGTAATGCCTACATGCTATTGATTCCCCAATCCTTCAGATCTAAAACAACTTCGACATGTGACGTTAGAGTCTGCGCAGCTATTCTCTACTTGCAACTGATAATGGGCAGCGGCTAGTTGCCTGCTCTGTATAAAATTCCATCAAGAGACTAATGACAAAGCCCATACTAATCGCGCAACAGAGATCGACCAAAACCCCAACGGCTTGGCTGTGATAACATACAAAAATTGACGGCACAAGACGCTCTCAGTAGCCCAGCTCGCGAACGGAAGTTCAGAATCTCAAAAACACCAATCAAGCAATTGGTGAGCTATTCACGCGACTTCCATCTCGAGTGATTCTTAGAGACCTGTTTGGATACGCATTTGCTGACAGTGATTGCAGACGGGAAGCTCGTGCGCGATACCAATTTACCACAAAAAGCGAAGCTCAGACGTGCGTTCCTGGAGCTTGACGCTATGCGCTACCATCCCAGAGCTTTAGTCGATTTGTTGGGCGTGAAGTAGGCTCAGAACAAAGTTCGCAATGCTGGATTGTAAGCCGATCTATGGCTGAAAATGGAGACAGAAGCGCAATCCTTTTCATCCACATAAACTGGCATCATGTTTGGTGAGTTGAGAAGCTCGAGTCCGGGATTTTAAAATGTGTGAGTTTGGCGTGATGGTCGGATTACGAGTCAAAGTAACAAACAACGTTCATCGGGTGCTGTGGGCCAGTTGAAGAGAAAGCCGACGTTGGACCTGGTAGCAACGCTGATGGAAGATTTATAAAGGGCTTCGGGTTCGGCATCCGTGTAGTCCGATTCTTGTTCTCAGCTACTCTAGACCATGGATGCAACTTGAATGATGTACTTGTTGGGTAAAATATCACTGCGTCCCATCTTGTCGCTAGGGTTCTTGATGCCTGCGGAGGTCCTAAAGTCAAGGTGTTCATGTGCGTGGAGCCGGCGACCAGGGATGAACACGAAGCTGAGCGGACCGAGTGATATTCCACGTCAAGTAGACGTCACAACCACTGCAACGGCGACAAACACTGAGTGCATAAGGTCTTTCCACCAACCCGAAATCAATCTGGCTTCAAGGAGGTCTCTTTAATAGCGAGTGCAGTGCTGTTTCAGATCTTTTGGTATTATTCAGAGATAAGCTCTGGTGGACCGCCAGTTCTTCAGCTCAACAATTTCAGATCGTGTCTCTATCACGGGAAGAACCTCTTTCAGACGGCGCATGAATTTGGCTCGTAGTCACATTCTCCTACGAATACATGCTTCATTCGTCACTCATAGACGCAAAACCACAGCCCATTCCAGTAGAAACGCCCTATAAACCCCACAACCCAAACCACCGGCTCCGATCGTTGCGTTCATGTCCCAACGCCACCACCGTGCTCTGCTACATCCTTCTTGTCGAGCACCTCCACCTTCCGGCTGAGCAAAGCCCTCAGTTCAGGACTGATGATTTTCAAATTCTTCGCCTCACTTTCATCTGTACTACTGCCAGGCCGCTTACTCTTATCTGCACCAGTGGCTGCACCAGAGTTGGTTGGTCTTGCAGGCGATTTGCCATTGTCGGCTGGCTTTCGCTGGCGCAGTGACGGAGTAGGGAAGTTGTTTCGTTTGTCGACGGCTTCGACTGTGCGTTGAAAGCGGCGAAAGAGCGCTTGGGCGCGGACCAGTGTCGACGGAAGGTCGATCGTGTTGGAAAGCTCGTTGACTAACTGTGATCAGCCTATGAGAAGTTTCAAGGATGATGCTGTGGGTATTACCATATTTCAAAACCTCATCAAAATGCTTCAAATGCTCCATTATAACATCCCGATGCTTTTCCAATATCGCAAGCGCAACAAACAAGTGGAACTGACTACTCATGAAATCCGTCCATAGGCTTTCCCACAGTCGAAGTACGTCCGCCCATTCGAATTCGCGCTTGTACCAGACAAGCAGCATTCGGAAGAAGAAAAAAAAGTTGGTAGAGTCTGCGGATTGGAGGTGCAGGTATAGTGCTGGGTCCATGAGTTGGACGAGGTGGTCGAGGGTTAGGAGTTGGGTGCGCATGCCGGACTGGTCGCGGAGGAAGTTGCGCTCCATTCGGTCCATAAACCCAACAAAGCCCCAGAATGCGACGGCATCATCTTGCTCGACCGCGTAGATTGGTGCGAGAAGATCGCTCATGCCTTGGACGTAGCCTAGATCGCGATTGTATTCATTGTAAGTAAGCAGCATATCTTTCATCTGCTCAAGGTGGACATTGGTGCCGGTCTCTGCAAAGGGCGAGTCCGGATCTGGATGTGGGATGTCTTCGCCTTCAAAGAGAGGTATATGACGGTCGGTGCGATGGACGTCTTTTTCTACATGAGTAACCCCAAGCAATGGGACGGGTCAGCCTTCTCTGCCTGGAAACAAACATTGCAGACTTGGGAGGATGTACCTATTCTGCCCTTTTGCTCTTTCCACCATTCGGTCTCCTCAGCATTGCCACCGCCATCGACCATCCGCTCCCACCATGCGCCTTTCAGTCTAATGAACTCATCTCTCTTACTATCAATGACGGCGTTTCTCTCATCTGCTGTACTATCCCAGGCGTACACTCCCAACATGAATAGCCATGCCTCTTTCCTTACTCCATCCGAAGGGTCGAGGCCGCCAAGGAATATTCTTTCTTTGACTTCGTCTGCTGTGACTTGTAGACGACCGTTTATCTTATCAAAGAAGCCGTTCCATTCTTTCAGCGTCACGGGCTTCCGCTTCTCAACCAGAGACATGTTTCCGGCTTCCATATCCAAAAGCTCGAACTCCCCAACATCAGTATCCTCCAGCTCCATTACATCTTGCGCAGTATAAATGCGCTGGCTCCGCTCCTTTTCACTCTGCTCAGCGATTCCCATCGCCCATCTCGCAAGGTATACTCTGGCACTATCAAATTCATCCTGAAGCGTCTGAACTTCAGGATTTTTCATGAGACGCCGTACTTGCGGTGGCACCTTAGGATTTTCCACAACACCGTTTGCAGTTCTTCTGGCGAATGTCGTGACTTGGCTCATCTTCTCCAAGAAGCTCCACCTTGCCTGCTTCAGCGCCTTAGTAACCGGATCCATTCCCGCGTCTCGACTACTACTCGAAGCAGCACTTGGTCCGCTGATACTCATTGGTCCAGCAACCTTGCTTCCGAGCTTCGGACTATTTGGATTCGAAATTTTTCCACCGAACCCCAGCTTGTCTTCTGCGCTCGGTTCGATCAGATACACCGACGGATCTGCGCCAGACCTTTCCACGGTCACGTATCGTTTCAGCCATCGTAGTACCTCATCACCGCCCCAGAATGTGCCGCCACCTTCACCAAATGGATCAAAACTTTCTCTCACCAGCTTTTTTTTCTGTAATATCGTAGACTGGCATTCGTCGTCATGAAAGAAAAGCGCTGGACAGCTATCGCCCGCTCTAGTATTGATGACCACGCTACCAAACCACCAGCCCAGACTCGGTGGTCGGATCAGCAACGAGTATATTTCGCTAACAGGCACAGCGAATGCATATGTTCCTATAGCATGGCTATTGTTCGTGGTAGTAGGCGGTTGAGGAACAAGTGGGGTTTGCTTGGGTGGAGAAGAGGCATCTGAGAGCTCTACTTTAAGGTAAGAGTCGTAGCAATCTCCAAGAGACGATTCAGGGAGCCAGGCCAGAAGGTAGGAGGCAGCGTTGGCTTTCTTCGTCGCGAAGGAAGAGGAGGATGAGGGGCGTTCGGAGGAGTGGGGTGTCTTTTGTTGGATGAGGGCTATGAAGCCAGGAATGTTGTCTTTGGAGGATGGAGTAGGATGTACGTAAACCTAGCATGGAGAACATCAGTATCATGTACTTTAGCGCTGGGCACGGGGCGTACCTTGCTCTTGGAGAACAAAAGCTTTACGCCGCGACCTGAGCTGCTATGCATGATTGTATTGTATCCTCCTTCTTCATCATCACTCAGGTCGTAGAGTGAGGCCATGGGTGAAGTAGGGGCACCTGGAGAGAGGGGTGGTGTAAGTGTGGCTTTGGACGCCATTGTCAGCTGCCTAAAGTCATTCGCGGGCGTAACTTTGGCGGGAGGGATTTTGCGCAAAGCTGAGTTTGTGATAGGGACGTTGTAGATTTCGAGCTGTATACAAAGATTGGGGTGGAAAAGCAGTGTTGAAGATCTCGGGGTCGAATATCAAGGAACAACGGTGGTTTGGAGGGGCTTCGGGCAATTTCCTGGCAGCGGGGGCGCTGTACAATGACGCGCCTCCCTAGTCAGGCATCAACAATTTGACATTGTCCACCGATATACTTGAAATCTTCATGATAGGTAACAATTGATTGTGCTATTAATGAACATACTGGCTATTCGACCTATAACTACAGTACCCTTCTTGGGTCAAGACTCGAGATCTTTGCGCTCTTCGCCTGCCCATCGAATACAAATTCAGATATCAGCTTACCAGTAGCTGGCCCATTCTGTATCCCCCAGCAAGTATGCCCTGCAGCTATCAGCAGTCCTTTCACCCCAGTCTCCCCTATCAACGGACCTCCGCTTGCAGCTTGCACACTGGGTAGGTAACAAGCCTGGCGGGCAGTGACCTCTCCATCTCGAAGCTCGTCTGATATCGAAGAAACGTAATCGATAATATCCTGGCATCGCGAATCGTCTATCTCAACATCTTCTGTTGTCTTGGGCAAAGGCACAAGATTATCTCCTTCACCACACGCATAGGCCTCATTTCCAGGCCGTGCGTATATCTCTGGCGTTACCGTTTTGCTGTGCGCCTTTTTCGACTTCACAAAGGTGTCTATTCGTCCAAAGTTGGGAGGTAAATTGATCTCTGTGAACAAAGCATAGGCAGAAATAAGACTCAAAGATTTGATAGTGATGCTGTGTGCTCTCATAGCAGATATGGGTGCTGGTGGGTAGACGCGCTGGGTCCATGGACCGGCGGATATTATCACGTCTGTTGCAGGTATTGTCTTTGTTTCTTTGGTTACCTTGTCTTCATAAGTCACGGAATTGACTGTGCCGCCAGATCTGTCGATGCCTGATACAGAGCCGAGGATAATGTTCACCCCCTTCTCCTCTGCCAATTGAGCCATTGACGTTGTGAATTGGTATGGATGGACCTGGGCCGTGTTGTCTGGTGTTCCCATCTCATAGTAATTCTTCGCGCTTTCCGCAGCAACCCAATCCAGATCCTTTGGCAATCCAGCAGCCGTCAATCTACTCATTGCCGCCTTGTCTCTCTTCGGTAGCGGAGTCGAGTCGCCATTGCTGAGCTTCCCACTCTGTCCTTTCCCTATTTCAACCGCCCGGCCTTTTGCGCTCAGCTGTCCGCAATGTATCCTTCTATAGCCCCACCTCTCTTCTCCGCCATGAGTAGCGGCAAGTTCAGCGTGCAGCTTGTAGCTGAGAGGCACGATACTGCTCGGATATGCCCATAAACCAAGCAAACCTCCTGCTTTGCCTGACGCGCCTCCAGCGATTTTGGATGCTTCGAGGAGCTTGATTTTATGTTTCGATAGGTCATAGGATGGATGTCTCGTGAGGAAATATGCCGTTGTGCATCCAATGATACCTCCACCTGTACATTGGGGGCATTAGTATTGATGTGGTCCGGTTGAAGGTGGGGTGGCAAACCAATGATAATAATTTCGCGCTCCGGTCTGTTGGCAGCCATGCTTACTTACGATTGCTCTTTTCGGGAAGACAGCTCCAAATTTAGCCAGATTTTCTATCACTACTATAGTTGACAGATGACTGTTCTCATCGATTGCGACTCTGAAAAGGATAGATCCAGTGGCACATGAGAAGAGTTTGCCTATGTCTATTAAGTCCGGTTAACGCCTATCGATAGCCCGGATAAACCCTGGCTATATATTTTAGTGTCCCGATGTTGCTCACAGTGACAAAGCTTTGTTTAGATTCATGCTATACAATCTCATTTGTATCTTTATCACCGCATGTGTTTCAATTCGGACAACTCCGAGGAGTACGTCTCTGAAGAGGAGCCCCAAACAACGACCATGAAGCCTGAAATGATTACGCCACTCCTGCTACGCGTGCAGCCACTATCCCATCAAAATGGTAAAGCGAGAGTAAGTCCATACGGCTCCCATCAACTTTTTTCAAAATGCTAACAGGAATCTTTGAAAGTACGAACAGTAAGTATCCATGGTCCTCTGAGTGATATTAGACGCTGAAGGCTCGTAGCAAAGAGCCAGAAGATCTTCCATCCGTGGCGAGTTACCGCAACAATTTGGTAAGTCTCAAGCGATCGCAGACTGACATAGCAAGAAATTCACACTGTTAGACTGCGTTCTCCCAGAACCAAAATCTCCTGTTTATCGCATATGACGACGAGATCCATGTCTTCAAGCCCATATATCCATACCAGACGCTTCTTCCGAAGCCTGAATTGATTGTCAAGGCTCCATTCACTGAGCCCAACCTTTATGGATTCATACATCCTGAGAAACCTAACAATATCAACCACCTGATCGTTGGCGACTTCGGCAATGAGGAAATCCTTCTCGCAGCCTGCGATTGCGGAGGAGTGTTCTCATACACCATTCGATCCATCGAATTGATGCTTGATGATGAGCTGGGAGGTACCAGCTTTGTCAAACCTTGGTTTAAGCAATACGTCGGGGCAAGCGCGTGGGGTCTTGCCATACACAAGACTGCTCGTCTAATAGCGGTCAGCTCGAACACACACGATATCAATGTCTTCGTTCCGGCTCTTAGCAAGGTTCCTGACTTTCAATGCGAAGCTAGCGAAGACGACGCATCTTTGCATCGAAAGATAAAGCGCAGATATGACCTGATTTCCAAGAAAAAAGCAATGAAAGAACAAGGCCGTGGGCCCTGGCAGAGACCGCTATGGGCAACCAAGAGGTGCCATCACCCAACCAAGCGATCATACAGCGTCGTAATTGTCCTTAAGGGCCACAGGGGCAACATACCGAATATCTCGTTCTTCAATTCGGATCTGCAGAGTGACAAGATCTACCTAGCTAGTACTGACATCCAAGGTTGGACTTATGTATGGGATGTTTGGCGAGGAAAGCCAGTCCTCACAACTCCAGCGGCCGAATGGACCTTTGAAAGTAAGTCGTGAACTTTCTCGCATTAGAATCAGAGTGAAGTGATTCGCTGATTGCACAAGGTTCTCGAGGCTGGGGTTGGGGCGTTGCATGCTTGGACTCTCGATTATCGTTGCCTACGGACGGTCCAGTCGATACGTTCGGTTGCAGACCCATAGACGGTCTTGAAGATAGTCTCATCGACATTTCGGTAGGCGCTCGAATGCTCGCCGATAATTGGCACATTCATCCCGCTTGGTTCAATGGCACCGGCGAAGGTCTAGAGGGGCATTCAGCAGCGATCCAGGAGATAGACAGCGACGAATCCGACAAGAGCGAAACCGAATCTAGTGTAGGATCTCACGAAGAGTCTCTGGCCATTTCGAACGATACCTGGATAGAGACGCCTTGGGGTGAGTACGCCCAACATGGACCACAAGCACATGCGATCTTAAATGGTGCTCCGGTTCTAGATGTGGTTCAGAATCCTAGCGTTTACTCAAGTAAGTCTTCAAACTATGTTTACATGTTTAACATGATTTGTCTATGCTCCCACACGTACCTTATGCCTTCCCTTCTTCCAAAGGCGTCGCCTTTCCTGAACATGCCATACCCATCGGATCCCACAAACTTACACATGGCAGAACTAACATGCACTTAGGTCCCATGGGATCCCCCGTCCCAGAAGACAAAGGGCTCCTCCAAGGCCACTTCGGCAAATTGGAAGCCATACTGCCTTTCACCCTGCTACAGACGACTCAAGACGATATCCACCTATTCCGAGGCCTCCTGAAACCCAACCAAAGAACAAAAGCCGATGTTCGAGCACACATAAACATGGTCGTCAGCAAGGGACCGCTCTACCAGATCATCCCTCCCGAGCTGGGTTATCTCTCTTGCATGGAGCGACTGAACATGATCCATCAGATCCCAGACATTAACGTTGTTCTAGTGGGCAGCCAAGTAGGGCGCGTGGGCATTCTAACAATGACCTACTGGAAAAGCAGGAATGAATCAGGCTTCAAATTCGAGGCAATTGTACCGTTTCGGAGCCAGGAGAGGTTGGGACAGCGTCCGGAAGTACCACTTATGGGCATAGCTGTCAGCCCAATGCAGAATCACCGGTTCCCCAAACCAGACGATTCCCCTGGCGACTCCCCACCGTCGTATACAAATGTTGGGGTTCCGATGCGTTACCGCCTCCTTCTGATATACTGTGATCATACGGTACTGGCTTATGAGATCTTCCGCCCATCGGTGAACGAAGAGATACTCGTGATTTGAGGAGCGGTGCGTGGCGCGGGAATTGTGAAAGATAATCGATGAAGTTTAAAATAGTGATGGCATGATTCATGGAAAACACGACGGTTTGATGTGTACGATGATGAGGAGATGACGCATGAGGACCAGCTATGCCGGAGGGTTCGATACTCTTTAAGATGTAAAATAGCCAAGATTCGACATAGCGACGGAGTTCGGGGTAGATACCTATACAATCACAGCATATGACATAGCTATTACTTTACATTCTCCTTTCCAACTATCACATCTGTTACCTTGTCTTCTTGTCCCTCACCCCATTCACCTCCTCCCTACTTCCCCTCTCTAGCAAGCGCCTCCGCCTCCTCTCCTCCCAGACCCTCCACCCCGCCTCCGCCAAATCCTCCTCAACGACCAAATCCCTCCACCTCCCCATCCTTCCCACCCAACTATCAACCCCCCACTCCACCCATCCTGTCCTCCTCCCTACCTCCGTGACCAAGAACCACCCAACCGCCGTCACCACCCCAGCGAAACACCCCACAAGCACCTGCGTCGGGGTGTGATAGTTTAGATATATCCGGCTCGCGGCGACAGCGGCGGCGAGGAGGATGGTCATGAAGGAGAGGGCGAATTTTTGGGGGAGATTGAGGGGGTTGTGAGAGTATGGGATGCGGTTTGCAGTTGGTGGGGAGGGCGGAGGGGGTTTGTGCCGGAGGAGGAGGAAGAGGGAGAGGGAGAGGGAGAAGTAGGCGAGGAATTGGGCGTGCGAGGAGGGCATGCCGTAGCCTTTGCCGTTCATTTCTGTTACCATGTGTCAGCCAAAGTCCCCGTCACCCACCCATCCATTATACCCATTTCAATCCGACGGCGCCATACTCCGCGCGCCGCAAGCAATTGGTATTGTTCACAGTGGGAGATGCATACGTTTCGGCCTCTCCTCCTTAATCAACCTCTTCAGTAAAAAGTTCAATGCCTCGCATCCCATTTGCCCTGCGAACATAAACAGAATTTCTACTTCGCGCGTCGACCATATTAGAGTCACGTAGATGACACAGAGAGCTTGGGGGACGAGCGCGAGCCAGGCGCAAAGGTACGATATTGGGTCGTGGGGGTTCTGTGTGGGGGGTGAGCTGGGGGCGAACTTGGAGAGTGGGGGAAGGGGAAGGGGAATGTACGTAGTGGACGTGGGTTAGGGAGAGGGAGGCGAGGGGGGCGGCCTCCATTGTGTGATTGGGGCTTGAGATGGAAGGTAGTCGGGGAGGTTATAGGGGCTGGGTGCGCTCAGGTAGTCATTGTCTTGTAGGGTAGTCTTTCGTGGGCTTTGGATTTATGATTGTACATCAAGGAGCATCAGGCTGGCTATACGCAACGATACAATAGCAGATTGTCATTGAAGTCTCTGGATGCGATCATTAGTGAATAGGCGCTCCGAAGCGCGCGGCGAACTAGTTCCAATTAGCGTCTTGGCGATTTTATCTCACAATGTTTGGAGCACTACTGCTTTTATTCTTACTTGTACCAAAAGCTGAACACATGTCAAAATGGATCCCGTATCATAATTTTGTGTTTTCTGAAAATAGTCCCCTACGTTGGTGTTGGAAATCAAGGCCTCGACGAACTCACCTTGCAGGGCGCGAGGTATCGTCGACCAGAGCCCCCGGAGACCCCTGTATCATGGACGTACCGACAATATGAAGTCGAATCGAGTGCGAAACTACTAAGTAAACGAAACGGTCCCCTGAGCCCAGAAACTCTTTACCCGGAGCGAGTATGATCTCCTAAAGGCTTTCGGAGAATTTGAGCTGATGCCAACTTCTAGTCTTGGACTGCCCGTATCTGCTAGCAGTGATCCAAGGGCTATTGAAATCGCCAGCTTCATCAAACATTCGGGTCACCGCACCAAGAGAAATACGAGTCGACTCGGTCACTCTTGTTTGTGTATGATTATCTAGGCGTTTGTGGGGGTATATATGCACCCAGAATCCGTCCGTCATCGAATGATGAGTCCTAGTAGCTGAAATTTCTTCGTTGATCTCGGGCCTGTCCAATACGCCTTTATCCCGTTGTCTCCAGCATGAGTCTACTTATCCCTACGATACCGCGGGCGGATGTAGCCTCGCACAACACAGGAAAGTCCTGCTACGTCAGCATCGGTGGAAATGTCTACGATATAACTTCCTTCCTCGAGGACCACCCAGGTGGAGGAGATTTGATACTAAAGTACGGAGGGAAAGATGTATCGGCGATCATGGCAGACGAACTTTCTCACCAACATTCTATAGCCGCATATGAGATATTGAATGATAATCTAATCGGCGTGACTACGCCCAAGGACACACCAGCCGATATCGTCAAAATCGGGTCCAAGCAGGCTACTGGCCTTTATTCTGAGCCCCCGGACGACAACGGTCCGTCCTCTTTGACTGACGATTTTCGGCAACGCAGATTCCTTGACCTCAACAAGCCCTTACTTAGGCAAGTATGGAATGGAGGTTTCTCTAAGGCATTTTATCTAGAGCAAGTGCACAGACCACGGTATTACACTAAGGGAGACGGATCAGCGCCGCTCTTTGGAAATTTCTTGGAACCATTCACTAAGTGCTCGTGGTGGTTAGTGCCGGTAATCTGGCTTCCTCCTGTATTGTATGGGACATTCATGGCGGATCAGGGGATGGCATCTTCTGAAAGGACAGCAGAATTCTGGCTGGTAGGGTTCCTACTATGGAGCTTTGTAGAATATGGGGTTCATCGATGGTTGTTTCATTGTGACAAGTGGGTTGGGTCAGTCTTTTTGTGATCATTTGATCGCTGAATGTCGATGTCTAGGTACCTCCCAGAGAACCATGTTGCACTTACGCTACACTTCCTGCTTCATGGCTCTCATCACTATCTCCCAAAGGATCGATACCGGCTGGTCAAATCACCCATACTGGTTGCGATACTTGCTATCCCTCTATATAGGCTCACGCATATTGTCTTTTTCTGGGACTGGTTCGTCGCAACAACTGTATTCTGCGGAGGTATGTTTGGCTATATCAGTTTTGATGTTACCCACTACTTTCTTCATCATACACAGTAAGCATATGTCCACTGTCACTATGAGAAGAACTAATAGTTAGATTAGAGTGCCGGCATCTTTCCGCGAGAAAAAGAGGTACCACTTAGAGCATCACTATTCTGATTATGAGAATGGGTTTGGTGTCACGACGACGTTCTGGGACAAGCTGTCCGGCACTGCGCTTGGTCCCCCTATAGCCAGACAGGCAGGTTCATGAGCCATCTTTCAGCGTTCTAGTGACAGCTGGGCGAGTGATGTTGATCATGTAACCAGAGCAAATGATTTGCATGTCTCCATCTTGAAGTCCAAACCTCCACTTCGTATCACGTGGTCGAGAGCCTGGTGATTTGCCTGAGCTTTTGGGTCCGAAAGACCGGATCTCATTGTGATAGAGGTCCATGCTACAAGCCAATTAGCCCTTGTGTGCATGACACGCTTCAAAGTGACGGGAAACCTACCGTCATGCACCAGGAGGCTGACCAGCAAGAACAGCGCAAACGAGTATCTCGAGACCAGGTGGCCAGGTAAGGCCTCCACGAAGTAGTACAATGCAACTAGAAATCTGTACCACAGTCGCCTATCAGATCGTGGGTCGGATGGCGGTTTTGCGACATTCTCCGCTTCCCGCAGATACCAGTCCTCGTCATATGTGGGTTTGGTGGCAATCTCGGCGCGTCCTAAGCCTTTCGACTTGGCCTGCAGAAACCGAAGAGGGTCTAGGTAGTATGCTTGGCCAGACGCTGCAACTTTCCTTTGCCCTAGTGCAAGCTTTTTGTTCTGGAGGAGACCTTCACGGGGCTTGATGAATGTAAGTGGATCCGCGTCTGAGTTGATGCTTGTTTCTCGATAAACGGACCGCGTTCCCAACCTGATCTCCTCCCAGCCAAGTGGGAGTGAGCCAGCAAAATCTGGTCGTTCTGCTCTGTTTTGTCGTAAGAGGGCAATTATCTGGTTATTTTTCAGGTGCTTCGCTGCGCTCTCTGCTTTGGAGATATCTTGTGCAACGTGATTAGCTAGTTGCAATGCCGTCATTCCAGCAGCATCTCGGACGGTGAGTACAAAGTCTGTGCGGACCAGGTACTCGACTACATCGTAATTCGAAGCTCGAACAGCGTCGTGCAAGGCAGTTGTTTCCACATCCTTCCCATTCAAGATTTCGTCGTCTCGTACATCTGGAGGATGTCCGGCCAGGTAGAACTCTGCCCAAATTGTAGCATTTTCATTTGTTGTAATCCGCCGAAAATGCTTGCAGACATCGAGTGCGAGGTTACCGGACTCGACACGTAGGTTTTCTAAGTAGTGTTGAAATGCTGACCTATCGACTTGTTAATTGAAAAGTCCAACTGCTAGAAAGATGGAAAAAAAACTACGTCAATCAAGGACTGCAAATCTGTGCGGCTACACCGTACAGAGCTAATACACTCCCTGTGCGGGACTCAAGAATGTGGTATCAAAATGAGTAGTCAATATCACTGACCTTCGACGACCATCAAGCTGGAGCTCTTGCCCAATGTTGCAACCTTGCTCCAGAAGAAGACACATTGCCTTGGTAGAATATCCTTCGTCGGAATTATCATGAAGCCAGTCCCACAGCCTCGTGTGATCCTGTTGTATCGCATTAAACACCTCGCTCGCTATCTCTCCGCGACAAAGCCATGCCAGTATCGTAAAGTTGTTTGATGCGAATGCTCCACGGCTAATTACAGAAGCGAGTCGGGAAATCTCGTCCTCCATGGCAGCCTCTTGTGGGGACCTCGCATTTAGTTCATCCTGATTGTCAATGAGTGACCCTCGCGCATACTTTTTCCAACAGCAGAGCTTGACCCGGCTACGAAGCCGAGCGAAGACGTACAGTCTGTCTTGATATTCATCGCCACGAAACCGATTCCGTAGTTGTGGAGCAAGCACGCTGTACAGATAATTTATGTTATGGCATTCATCTCCTATGTTGTGTTCGAAAGGACCCACGCCCCTAGGCTCGAAGGAAAAATCTTCTAGGTCATTTCTATAAGTTTCTTTGTCTCGAAGGGTTAACTCAAATTCGAAGGCAAGTTGGTCATAAATCTGCTGCTGAGGGTTTTGCGGAATCAAAGCTGGTAGCCAACTAGTCACGAGGACTACCAGTGAACGGGTGACCAGCCTTTGTTCTCTCTTATACCTATGCATTGCCTCTTGTAAGATAGCGTGCGTTCTGTGGGAGATCTGTGATATGGCGTGACTGCAATTGACAAGCAATTTCTGTGATAGTTGTCCAACACAACTGTGTTCCGGGTGAGTAGAGTACTTGGCCGGGTCTGGGACAGGTCCGATTGATGGCATATTCTCGATGTCCATGAACATCCAGGGTTGCTGATACCTCCGCCGTGGGTCGTCGTTAAGCGACTCTCGCAACAATAGCAGTACGCGATTGACTTGTTTCTCCCTAAGTTCACGTGGCATGTCCAGGAATGCATTGCGTCTTGTCCTGATAGACCACTTGTTCTTGCCCCGCCCTGGAGCAATATTGATAGCACGATGCGTCAACTCGGCCAAAGTAAGGTTTACGTCGCTCTCCATCAGACCATAAACTGTACGAATCGATTGACTCGCTCTTTGGTAGAACGTTTGTTGACCAGTATTAGCTCTTATCGTGGAAGAATCTTCGTCCTGATCCGCCTTGGTTGTAATGGGCGAGGAAGGCACACGGACGAATACGCACCAAGTAACGAGACCATACGCAAAGATGTCGCAAAGCTGGAGGGACTCGGGCGGTGTTTCCAGATAAGATTCAGGAGGCTTCCAGCCCGCAGTGCCTTTGTATCGTTGCTTGTTGAGCGGTTGACCCTTTTCTCGAATAGTAGTTGCTAGCCCGAAATCGCACAATTTAGGTAGCCATCGAGAAGGCGATGGATGGGACCCTTTCTTGTGGAGACTTTGGTCAAACATCAGAACGTTGGTAGGCTTCATGTCACCATGTGATATGTTCTCTTTATGCAAAGCCTCCAAGCCGTGACCAATATCTAGGCAGATCATACATAAATCCTCGTGTGATGTATCATCATACTTAGCGCTATTCAAAAAGCTCTTTAGGTCGAATTGTGCTTTCTCCAAAATGAGTAGTGGGAGCCGAGGAATGGTCATAGAAGGGCTCTCTTGCGCATCAAGGCAAAGTGCCCAACCCAAGAGACGCACAATGTGGGGATGTTCGCGGAGCGACTTCTTAGATAACAGCTTGATCTCTGTATGCGCTGAGTATACTTGGAATGCTAAGTTTCGATCCCCATCACTGCGAAGACGCTTGATGACGCAACATTTCCAGGTTTTCGCTGACCTGTCCAAGCGGTATCCTGATACCCTATCATCAAGACCCGATATGGAAGCCAGATTTCGGACAAAGTCTTCGGAAGCTTCGTACACGATTCCTTCTCCACCTTCGCCAGTGCAAAGATTAAATTCCTTTTCGACGCGTAACAAGTGTGGGCCGGGGATGCCATTGTCAAGAAGAATATCGAGGAGTAGCTTGAGGTCTGAAAGAGCATTACGCTGTGTGGATTTACCGCTATCTGATAGAAACGATACTGAGGAAAAAGAACTATTTTGCGTGGTCCAGAAAACGGATGAGCCCTCGAAAGAGGATGAGTTGTCTGAAGACGTGCCCATTTCGTCTCCGAGATTCCGAGCTGGGCTACAAAGTGTCCACGCTTTGCTTATCGTCGTAATATGTACGCGCGACTATGGAGGATCACAATGGCTATTGAACCATTTAGCGGCATCGCGTCGATGGGTTCAGCATCGAGCATTGGAATTGACCGCCCCCCTCCATGTGAATCTCAGCAAAGACATGAAAGTCTACCAGGTAAGCCTTGAAGCTAAGCAAGAAATTTATGACTTTTGTGATATATTGAGGCAGGTGCAAGTGTATGGAATTGGAGGTATGCGTTCAGGAAGCATCCGGTCTAAGTCCGCGACTTTATAGCGGACGATAGAAGGATTGGGCTTATAGCTCGGACGGGGTCTAAAGTTTCTCCGGCCGGGTTAGTATATCCTTAGTATATACGCTAATATCAGGGTTAAGACGGGGTAAGGAATATACTCGGTATATATATAATATTAATCTCGGGTTAAAATTTTACTCTAAAGCCGCTTAAGGGCCTTGATATTAATAAATTTAAATAAGGTTAAAATCTATAAAATCTTTTTTAATATTATATTTATTTAATTTATACTTTATATATATTAAATAAAAACTCTTAACTAATTACTCTACTTTATATAATATATATTATAATTATTCGTAATACCTATACTCTACTTTATTTATACCGAGTATATATTATTATAAATTATAATTATTAAGATATTTATTATTTAAAATAATATTACTACGACCGCCTACGATATCGAATATTAATTAAATAGATTTTAAGTAAATATATATTAAAAATATATAATATATATATTAAATATAAATTTAGTTCGGAGATAATAGTAGTAGCAATAATAATAATAATAATAATAATTTTAAAATTAATAAGTTAGAGGGTTTAGAAAAAGGGGGTAAAAAACTAGAATTAATAAAAAATCTTTTTTTTATAAATTTTATTTCTATTAATTAACCCTCTAATATAGTATCCTAGGTATATATTAAATATAAATAAATTATAATTTAAATAACGGGTATTCTAATTAATAAAAACTTTAATTATTATATAATAATTAAAGAAGTTTAGGATTATTTTAATATACCCGAATATCCCGATATAAATCCCGATGAAATCCTTTATTTTATATATATTAAGTCGAAATTTAATAGAGAAAATCGTTATAATATTATAAATTTATTCGAGAGGTATATATCTAAGGTATATATAATATATATTTAATTTAAATTAAACTTTACTAAAATATTATTAAAGTTTAATTCGGATATAAATAAATTAATAAAGTATTAAAAAAATTAATTAAAATATCGCTTTTAATTAAAAATAATAAAAAGAATTAATAAATAACGACCTAAAAGAGAGTATTTATATATAATAGAATTAAATATTATTAATATATTTATTAAAATATATTTACTTTATACCGAGTATATAATCGAATTAGGGTTTAGAATATTAATAAATTATAACTAAATTTCTTTTTTAACCGCCCGATATATAAATAATTAATCGATTAACGATTTAAAGAATAAATCGAATACTAATATAATACTTTCCTTAAAGGGTAATATATATAGGGCGTATACTATATATACTTAATAACCGAGATAATAAAGTATAAAAACCGATAACTAATAATATTCGAGCGTAATAATATAAATAAATATCTTATATATATAAAATTTATATTAATATTATAAAGTCGACCTTTATAGGGTATTTATTAAATAGTAATTTGAAATTATAATACCGAGTAGGATTACTCCTCGCTATAATTATATAAATAAATTTATTTTACCCTCGGGTACTAGTTAAATTCGGGGTATAATTTATATAAAAAGATTATATTTATATAAAATATTTAATAAATAATTATTTTAAATATAATAAATTATCTTCCCTAATTTTAATATATACTTAGTATATACTCGGTATATATTTAATATAAATAAGGTTTACCTACTCTAAGGCCTATATAATATTTTTATAAAAATATAATATATATTTTAATCTTTATATCCCGAATAATTAAAATCGTTTCCTATTCCTTATACTAATTATACGCGGATTATATATATATTATTTATTATATCTAACTAAACTACCTAAGGATATCGCGGAGGATATTATTATTATTATTAAATAATATAATTTACTAGATTTAACTATAAATAAACTTAATATATACGGAGTAAATATTAAAATATATATTTATAATATATAAAGCGTTTTATAATATCGCTCTTTTTTATAAATTTTAAATAAAAATACGGTTAAGATTTTCTACGGGCGATATATAAAAGTTTTAATATTAAAGATCGTATTTCTATTTTAATTTAAAAGTAGAAGTTATTAAAATATAAAACCGGTATATACTTAATAGGTACGAAATTTGTATTTATTATATATACAATTTATACTTCGATAAATATATAGCGCGAATTTATTTTTAATTAATAAAAAAATAATACCGAATAATAAATTCGTTCGATTATTTATTTCGACGAAGAGTATTATTTAATTATATATTATATATATATATAGGCTAAAGTATTCTATAAAGTTTAATATATAAAAATAAACCTAATATTCAAAATAATAAAGGGAAAGATTAATCTTTTTTTATTTTTATCCTAAAACTCCGATATTAATTATATATATAATATATACTCTCTTTATACTTTATATATATTTAAAAATTATTAGGGATCTATATCTACTACTATATATTTATAAATCTCGAGATATATTAAATATATTATCGAATATTTATAAAAATATTTAAAGTACTCGAGGAAGTATCTCGATCGAGTATTATATTTATATATATTACCCCGGGCTAAGATCTACGTATTATAATAATAAATATAAATATAAAATAAACTCTAGGTTAAGTCTAGTACAAGTTATATATATATAAAATATATATTAATAGGCGTAGGATTCGGGGATTTCCTTTATAATCTTAACCCTAAGCGGGAATAAAATAAATATCTTTAATATATACTAGTCTTCTATTAAATATATATTAAATATAACTTTTAAAAGAAGTATCCTAATTATATAATTTTTTATATAATTAATTAAATATAGGAGGCTAAAACAATAAAGGAGTTAAAAATAAAGATATATAATATAAACTTTATATATTTAAAATTTAAATCGTAGATTAATAGTAAAAAAGCGCCCTAGATTCTTATAGGATTTACGCCCGAAATATTAAAAGTATTAACTAAATAATAAGATTATACTCGAAAGAATATTAAAATAAAAAAGAGTAGTTATTTTTCGGATAATATCTTTATAGGCCGAAAATTAATTATATTTAATACTTACCTTAGGTAAAATATATATATAGTATATATTTAGTATATATTAAGTTTATAAAGTATAAACTTCGTTCCTAAAAGATATTTATAAAGAAAGATATAATAAAGTAATAAAGAGTCGATTAAAACTAAAGGAATAATAACGAGCCCTTATATATATTTAAGATAATATAGAAGAATAATAAATCTTAACTATAACTAAAGCTAGGTATATACTATATATATATATAATACTATATTTATTCTAATTATAAATAAAAGAGATTAATAGATTATAACCCGACGATTTTAAAATTTAAAGTTTTTATAGAACCCCCGAAACCCTTATAATAACGCGGACGTTATAACCGAGAATAATACTCGTTTTTAATATAAATCGAGTATAAATTTTATTAATTTTATTATAATTATTAAGACTCCCTCTCTTATACTTTTTAATTCTAATAATAATATTAATTTTAATTATAACGCCTTTTATAACCTAGGTAATCGTACCGCCTATAATTTAAATAATTATACCGCGAGCTAGACTTATAAATCTTAGATATAAATTAATAAAGGGGCGCGTATATATTAAATATATATTAAATATAAATATATATTACCCCCGCTATCGTTATCGCGGGGGATTATATTAAACGGGGGAATTCGAAGGTATATATATATACCCTCGGTTTAAGAAATAAATAATTAAATATATACGGCGTATATATAAAATATACGTCGAAGGATTATAAAGTTTAAGCGAAAAAAAAGGAGTTCGAGTTAAATTAACAATTTAGAAATTTAAAGGATTAAAATATAAACCCTATAATTAATACTAGCGTAGTATATACCTAGTATATATTAACGGCGTATATATAAAATATACGTCGAAGGATTATAAAGTTTAAGCGAAAAAAAAGGAGTTCGAGTTAAATTAACAATTTAGAAATTTAAAGGATTAAAATATAAACCCTATAATTAATACTAGCGTAGTATATACCTAGTATATATTAACGGCGTAAAATTAATCTATTATTTAAAATAATAGTTCTATCTCTCTTAATGAGCCTATTAGTTATAATAGGGCTAAGAGTAAAGATAGGGATAATTCAAACCTAAAATATATTTAATATATACTCGGGATACACGAATATACTTTTATTATAAATTAAAATAACGAAACTCTAGATACGATTATATTAATAAAAAAATTAATATATCTAGAATTTTCGGAGTATTTATAAATACTAGAAGGTCTTCTAGTTATATAGGGAAAAGATAATCCTAAAACTTTTATAAATAAAAAAGATTATTAGAATTTCCTAAAAGAATTTAGAGATAAATAAATAATATAAATAACGGTATTAAAAAGGGTAAAACCGGTTTAGTCTAGTTAAAAGGATATAAATATTATTTAAGTAGAGTATAAACTCGGTATATTTAATAGAAATAAATAGTAAATAAATTATTAAATAATTAATATTATATAGAAGATTTTAAAACTATTAATTTTATATATTAATTAAATTATTTATTTATTTAATTTAAGTAATAAAATTATTAATATTAAATAATAAAATTTATAAATTTATAAAAATACGAAAGATTATAAATAAAAAAATAATAAATTTATAATAAAATAAATAATAAGATTTAAATATATATTTTTATTAATTATTAATTTTTGATTATTATTTATAATAATTAAAAGAATTAAAAGATTTTATATTATATTATAATATAATATTTAATCGAGTTTATAATAATTTTTATATATTTAATATAATTATAATAATAAGAATAATATTAATAAATATAATATTATAATAATTATAATAATAATAAAAAGATTTCTTTTCTTCTTCTTCTTTAATAAATTAAAATAATAACGAATAAATATTTATAATATAATTACGCTTCGGATTAGTATAGGGTAGGGTAGGGATTAAAATATAATCTTTATTTTAATTTAATATAAGGATTTATTAATATAAAGTTTAAAATAAAATAAAATAAAATAAAAATCCTTTAAAGATCTTTATTACATTAAAGCGGATTTTTAATAATTATTTTAATAATATTACTACCTTTATAAATATACGTATTTATAACTACTACTAATTGTTTAAATATATATATTTATAATTATTATTATTTTTATAAATATATATATTTATAATTACTACTACCTTTATAAATATATATATTGATAAAAATAATAATAATTATAAATATATATATTTAAACAATTAGTAGTAGTTATAAATACGTATATTTATAACTATTATTATCTTTATAAATATATATATTTATAACTACTACTACCTTTATAAATATATATATTTATAAAATAAATACTCGGACCTATAATTATTTAAATTAATATTAAAATTAAAATTATTATTAACTTAAAGTTAGATATAACCGAAAATTATATTAAAGATATAATTTTATTCGTTTATTTTAAAATTAAAAGGACGTTTAGATAATAATTCAATTTTAAATTTTAAATTAACTTTTTTTAAATATTTATTAATATATTTTAATTTTAATATTTTCTTTTAAATTAATTACTTTATTCTTAAAAATACTTTAATTTAAAATCGGTTAAAAGATAAAAAATAAAGAATAATAATAAATATTATTTTAATTATTTTAATTATTATAATAATCGTCTCTTTATAATATAATTTATAATATATCTTATTATTAATTTATAATAAAGGTAGTAGTAGTTATAAATACACGTATATTTATAAAAATAGTAGTAGTTATAAATATATATATTTATAAAGGTAGTAGTAATTATAAATATATATATTTATAAAGGTAGTAGTAATTATAAATATATATATTTATAAGGGTAATAATAATTATAAATATATATATTTATAAAGGTAATAATAATTATAAATATATATATTTATAAAGATAATAATAATAATAATTATAAATATATATATCTATAAAGATAATAATAGTAGTAGTTATAAATATATATATTTATAAGGGTAGTAATAATTATTAATATATATATTTATAAAGATAGTAATAGTTATAAATATATATATCTATAAAGATAGTAGTAGTAATAGTTATAAATACGCGTATTTATAAAGATAGTAGTAATTATAAATATATATATTTATCAAGATAATAGCGTTATTAAAATAATTATTAAAAATTTATTTTAATATAATAAAGATCTTTAAAGGATCTTTACTTTATTTTATTTTAATTTAAAATAAAATAAAGATTAAATTATAATCTCTATTTTACGCCCTAGTTTATTTTATTTTATATTAATATTCCCTTTAAAAATCCCTATATTAATCCGAAATATAAATATAATTTATATATATTTTATTATTTTCTTTATTATTTTTATTATTTTTATATATAATTTATATAATTATATATTTTATTATACGACCTTAAGATTTATAGAATAAATTAATTTTTTTATAAAAATTAAAATAAAAAATTCTTAAAAAATATTTATAATTAATAATTAATAATTAATAATAAAGGAAATGAATTATTATTAGATTAATATTTTTAACCGAAGAGGTTTCTTTAATAATTAATAAATATTATTATAAAATAATTTTCTTAAAAAATTATTTAAAGAACGTCTTTATTAATAAAATATATATATAAAAATATATATAAATTAATTAATATCTTATTAATATTTTTATATAATTTATATATATTCTTATATATATATTTTATTCTTATATTTATATATAATTTATATATAAATAAAAGAATAAATTATAAATAAAGATAAGAATAAATTCTATATAAAAATAATAATAAATTATATTTAAAATAAATA
>JAABUK010002569.1_pt1 | contig 32376 bp, 33 predicted proteins | sample 5559141 | NCBI WGS metagenome assembly JAABUK01 (sample SAMN10711869, study PRJNA513367) | rock metagenome | isolation source: Antarctica rocks | place: Antarctica: Victoria Land, Pudding Butte nord | collected 2016-01-03 | reverse complement strand
CCCACCCACCCATCCTCCCACCTGTTTGCCCAGCTACTCACACACTCGGTTTCTCTCAGACAATTATAATTTCAAGCAATGTGCAGTCCGCTGCTTATGTGTTGAAGGCACTTGCTTGTGGTCATGGATGAACACAGGCACCATGGCTTCAAATAAGAAGACCTGGCTGATGTGATAAAGAGTGAGGGCCACCACATGTGATAAAGAGTGAGGGCCACCACATGTGATAAAGAGTGAGGGCCACCACATGTGATAAAGAGTGAGGGCCACCACATGTATCAGCTGGCAAGGTAGCAGCTGAGGCAGCTGGTGCTGCAGCGGTAACGGCCAGAGCCAGAAAGTGTCAAGGTCAGAAGGTACCTCTTCATGGCTGAAGGCTACAAGCATCACAGTGACAAGCAGTGCCTGTTTGCTGTATGTTCTGGTTTGAGCAAGAGCCAGGTCTTGCTGCTTTTGTCTGATGCATTGCGTTGGTCACATTATGGATGTCATGCTTGCAAGCTTTGGAACATGCGGTGACTTGTTGAGGCCTGCTGCTTCCTTTCTATGCAGCACTGTTAGCTGAGTGTTTTTTCAACTGCCACTGCAGTACCGGTCTTACGGCTGGAAGAAAATACATTGTTGTCAACTTCCTGCTGGAGTGCTGCCAGGACATTTCTCAGCTGAAGCTAACATGCCCCTGGGTGAGCGTACTGCTCCGTATTCTTGCGCTCAGACTGTTCTGTGCGCAGTGACAGAGTTTTTGCACAGAGTGCCAGGGAGGCATGCTGACCTTTTTGCCCGCAATGCAATGCAATGTAATGTACAATGGAATGCAGCAGCTGATGTCACTGACAGTGGCTTTTGCAATATTGTGATTGCAAGCAGGGCTTCCTGATTTCATGATGCAGCAATCATTGTGACCTTCTGCAGCACCCTCCTTATGCACCGTCTTTGCAAATTCCCTTATTCAACGATCTATGCCCTTTGCCCAGCTTGGCCAGTGCTATGTCACTCTGCGCTAGTGAGCACAATCTCTGAACCAACAGCATGTGCTGCCTTGCGGTCAAGGGAGACATAGCCCCCACATGTCACCGCTATGCTGAGGCAGACTATTCACAAGAACTTACACAGTCAGCAATACACTGTACTACAGCCCATTTAGGCTCCATTTGGGTCCCAATTTGGCTCTAGTACAGTGTGTTGCTGACTGCGTCAGGTGCTTGCTGGCTCTTTTCTTGAAGAGTCCACAGTCTTGTGATGACGTCCCAGCATCATTGTCTTGGGTCAGGCGGGACAACATAGAGAAAAGCGCACCAGCAGGAGTACCTAAAGCAGGAGCAGGTGGGCCTCCCAGCAATGCACCTGCTCACATGAGTCAAGCTGCAGCGTAAAGCTGCAAGCCTGCACTGTGAGGTCAAATTTTGCATCTTGTGACTTCTGTTGGTCCCTCCCAATTGTCAGATGTTGTTGGTCAACATGGTTTTGCCTGCTCCCAACCGTTTCCCACATGTTTCCTTTCCCTGCCCAATAGCACGGTGATTATTATCACACAGACAAGCTCATGCTTTGTTTGGGCATATTCCTTCCGATGGATTGCTCAGATGTGCGTTAGCTCTGAACCATATGCATCACATGACTGCAGGTGGACATGACATGCTTTTTCTCCTTTTTGTGTGAAGGGTTTTCCCCCTTGTGAGGTGAGAAATTTGACCTCACGAGGGAGGGTGGACCAAGGTGTGAAGCATCGCGCCAAGGCTGCAACTCTGAGTGCAGTAAAAATTACGGTAGGAGCTACTACACAGCATCTGATTGTGTGTATGCTGATTCACTACATGTCTATGCTGTGCTGGGCTATGCATTGTCAAAAGTTCATGACCAGCATGCATAGATTGTTCAGGTCTGTGCGCACCTCACAATGACATGATGCACCAGGTCCTGCTTCTCGTTGCAAAGGAGCATTCACGCTTGTGGTTCATGCGCATGATTGATGGCATTAGGGCTGCAGTGTGAGTTATTGCATCAATACATTGAGAATGTGATGTGGACTGCAGTTCAAGAGTGGATGACCCCAATGGCATCTGCCTCAGGGAGAGCGTGTATGATAGCTTGCGTACAGATGCGTTGCACCCGTCTGAGGCATGTCACAGCGCACACATTCTTGTGGTGCCTGTCCATCACACTATTGTACCTAATTTTGGCATTAATGTTTTGATGTACCATCTGCCTGTTCAGTAGCAGTTTTTGTTTCTGAGGGCCTCATGAGCACTGTTGTACTACGTATCATGCTTCAAGCCAAACAGCGGCTGCTTGTCTATACTTCAATGCAACGTTTCACTAATCATGATGATTAATGTAGACGCTAGTCACTCAACCAGATGGTACAAATAGCATGATATAGCTGGGCGTGCATGCTGTGGCTCATCAATTGTTTTTGGTAGACGTCAAGCCTGCTACACGTACATGACCTAAACACCCTGGCAGACGCCTCCTGGTGACATTATTGCACATCAGCAAACCATGCAAATCACCAAGCGAACTGCATGCAGATGAACCTGATGCCTTTGCTTGTGCGGTACCAAACCTGGCCAGAAACGTCAGCAAGGGTGAAGACTTAGTCATCGATGCAACACTCACATACCTCAACTAAGCTGTGCAACACTTGTTTGTTTTTGACACCATGGCTGCGCCTATGCATTTTGCTGAAAACAAAATTTGCCTAGTCAGCAGCATGACGTGATCCTGCATGCAAGAGTCAGTTCGGATTTCTCAACATTTGTTCGACTTGCTTTTATCAATATTACGAATGACACAGCATACAAAAGTCGAAGTTCCCAAAGTGTTACTCCTAAAATATTACTAAATTACTGTACTACATGTGATTATACATGTGATTGTACATGTCATTTGGTCAAGTGGTACAACTTTGTGGAAATAATGTCATTTTTGCAGTTATGTCAACCAGCAGTGTCTCAGAAATGTCAGGTTGCCAGCGTGGCTGATTGACCGCATTGGCACCAATGCAGTTCAATCTGGGTTAAAGATCCATGTGCACCGCTGATAGGAATTCCTTCGAAGCTGATGTTGTCAGCTTATGTGCAACATTTGCACATGGCATCAGGAGGACTGTCAGTTGAAGTCTTGGTAGACTTGACGGTCTGGTGGCAGCTCTTCTCTGTCAATGTCCCACCATTGCTCTTCATCAATCTGCAGCATGCCATCAAATTGTGCAGGGACTCTTTGAGTGGTCATTGTCTAAATGCTGCATGCATGACAGCAAATCACGTCAAAGGTGCCCATTGCTTCAACCTGACTCAAGCTAATGCCTAGGCGAAAGAAGGCTGTCAAGAACACGGCTGACAGACTTGCACATGCAATGCTCAGGTGTGTGGACCTGATTTGGCAGGAGGTAACTTGTGTGGTGTATTCAGAGACATCATGATCTTGTGCTGTCCAAACAGCATGTTCCCTCCACTCTTTCATCTTTCTTGCAAGAAATCATTCCTTCATTCATTCACTCGTTCCTTCGTTCATTCAACCACTCATGCATTCAGTCATTCAGACAACGGTGGAGAGTACGTCTTCCCCTATAGGGTCAGGTACACACAGTCACAAAGGATGTTTGATAAACCACGCCAAAACAGCAGCATACCTCTTGAGAGCGTGAGCCTTTCATGAAGCGCTTCCACTGCTTCTGGGTGTCATCATCCCAGGCTGCAAAGTCATCTTTATCGGTCACAGACTGGTCCACATTCAATGCTGATGGTGTGCTTGCTGATGTGCTGGCAACCTGTGTCACAAAACAGGAGTGCCTGAGATTTTGATGAGACAACAGCAAAACTACTCAAGCGCCCCAGCATCCGTAAGTGTAGTCCCCAGCGTTTTGCACTTGGCAGAACAGTGAGTACAGTGAGATCAGCATGTACAGGCAAAACTTGTGCAAACAGATAGCACTGCAGAGCAGATAAGGCAGATCTGCAGATATTCGAAAAGCTGACTTCTAGTGGCTGGTAACATTGTATGATCTGGCTGTCTACATGCGTCGGGTGTGACGTGTCATGCCAGTCAACTTCACAGCTCAACTTGCCTCTCAGCTGTGTGCATATGATTCAGCACTGGTCTCAGTACAAGCACAGACAGCCAAGATGCTACAGAGCACAAGAGCAGAAGGTCAGCGCACCGAAACGGGCATATCAGGAGGTGCTTCATCTTCATCTTCCTCTCCTCCCAGAGCCCTCCTGAACCTGTTGCGCTGCATGTCCAGGCTGGCAGCTTTCCTGGCAAGCAGCTCTGGGTCCTCCTGAGCCACTGCTTGCTTCCCTCTCTGCAAACAAGACGCAGCGTGCTTACAGCCTGCTGGCAATGCTGCAGACAACAGAATGCCATGTGCTGTGCACCTGCCAGATCATCCTTGTTGTCTGCACATGACATCACAGCACAGCACAGCACAGCACAGCACAGCACAGCACAGCACAGCACAGCACAGCACAGCACAGCACAGCTGAGCATCAGGTAGAGACTGGGAGTCATTGTTCAGATACATTTTGTACATGGGGCTGGCTGATTCCCATGGAAGACAGGAGCATGGTTGAAAACAGGTTTCAGACCATAGTTTGCTGACAAAGCTAGCAATAGCATAAGCCTGGGAGCACATGACATGTAGTACAGCAACATCTGTATGAACATTGTGTCACACAGTGTTGGAGTACAGGGGTGTGACTGACGAGCAGCTGACACGCAATATGCCAGAAGACAAGCAAGCTTGCACAGCTACTTCATGAATAGTAGCAGCATGCAATGTGTCAGAAGACAAGCAAAGTGTCACCGCTACTTTAAAACTAGCAGCGCAGCAGCAGCAGCAGCAGCAGCAGAACATTTACCCGCCGAAGTGTTTTTTGCATCAGCAGGACGATGAGCAGAAGAGCTGCAATCACAGCTGCTGCAATGAGCAGGTTGGGGACTGTGATGTGGTGCCTCATATCCAGCAAATGCTGCGGAGCCTTTGAAAGCTGCTCCGGCACTTCTGACAGGCGCTGTGGCACTTCAGCCATGTGCTGTTGGAGCTCTGATAAGCGCTGTTGCACCTCTGCAGACATGCATGCATGAGATAGCTGCCATGGGTGATTGCATGATGTTGAGTCCCATCCATGCTGGCCAGACAAAAGTTTGCCTATGGCATACTTTAACAACACAGCTTCCTTGTAACACTTTGTTTTAGCAGGCTGCGCTGCGGTGCAAAGGCCATTGAGCAGAAACACACACCGCTGAATTCACACCTGACAGAATCTTGTCTTCACAAGGTGATTCCATACGACTGACTCATTGAGTATTAACAGGCAGAGCTTAAGGACAACAGAGACAAGCTGAAGGTCAAGCAGAAGATCAGTCTATGCAATGAGCATGATTTCTGAGCATGAGACATAGCATACAATATCACTGATAGCAGTCATGATGCACCTAGGCTTAAGGAGGGGGCCAGGTGAAAGGGGGGTAAGGGGATACCCAAGAGCCAGGGGGCAGGTCGCTCCACCCTCATGTACCGCCCTTTACGCAGCCCCAGCCATCGCCGGGGTCCACGCACCCACACCACCTCTGTGAACGGGTTGAGCTGCCGCGACCCCATATTCAACTGCAACATCTGCTCACCTACACACATCAGGCACAGATGATGTGGACAGTATTGAGTCTGCCAAAATGCAAGCCAGTAGTTTGCAGCAAAGTGGAAAAGCATTCCTGCGCTGTCGATGTCCAATCCAACTCATGACAATACAGTTACACATGCTTGCAATAGCCAAGGACGTCAACACAAGGGCGCCAAATCTCATCCTGGCTGACCTGTCTGGTGTTTGATAGCTGACAATGACCCAGCAGCCAGGCCTGACAGGTTGCCAGCAAAGCCTTGCTGGGCATCAGGTGCACCTTGCAATCTTTGGAGGCGCCGAGGCACCCCTAAGCCTAGGAGCTGACTGGCTTTGGCATGACTCTGCTCATGCTGCTCCTGCAATGGAAGGATAAGCATGCAGTTGTTGACTGACTCAGGGTCAGGCATCACAGTTGCTAAAGATCAGATCTGTGCAGATGTTGGACTCCTTGGGATGTCATTGTGTGCCTGCTAGATTGTGCACAGCAGATTGCTTGATCAAGACAACATGCTGTCACCTATTGTGTGGTCATGACTTGTGTCTTAACAACAGAGGCACCGTAGTGTCAAGCGTAGTGTCAAAGGCTGATGATGCACTACTGGGGAAGCCTTCATGCATGTGAGCATTCCCTGGTTGAGTACTCACAGGCTGTGAGCTTGAATAGATGCTGGCCTGGCAGCCCTGATTCTGCTGACCATGCCTTTGCTGTGTGGATGGTGTGCCACGGAAGTTTGGCAGGCCCAAAAGATACTTCAAGTGAGCAAGCTTTCTAGGGCCTGGAGCACATGTTTGTAACCTGCTAACTCTCCTGCAAACCACTGCAGTGGATGCCACCAAGGTTCTATGATGAATTGCTACTCCTGAACAGTCTGACTTAGACGTACGTGTGCTGCAGGTAGCATGGGCGCATGACCTTTCAGCTCTGTCTGTAAGATGTAGCACAACTCTTTACTGCCTTGCTCTAAGACTCTTGGTTGAAGAGGCGATCATCGCTCTGCTATGTCAACGTGCCCAATGAATCAGGTGGCGCTGGATTAATTCAGATGTGTAAATGGAAAGGGGATCGTACAAGACGCTAGCCGGATCGGGACTACTGTGACGGATCAAACAGATGTTGTGAGGTTATCTGGTCTGCTGTCGCCGGCGTACTATGCCTTTGCACTGCCAACATGTTTGTGCTTCGGTAGTTGTCAGCAGCTCGCGTCTTTCTCTTGCGCTTACCGTTGACTCTACTTGCAGCTGTTCTGAACTGCGGTGGGGCAAAATGAAATCGTATTTCTGCAGGAGAAAATAAGGAAATTTGTGCTCCGCTTTGGATTGATGCAGAACCGACAGGCACATCCTTTCCAGGCAGCCTTTTTGCACACGGCCGACACAATAGTGCCCTGATCAAAGGTAACAGCACCTTTAGGGTGCAGCAATTACTGATTTTGTGGTCAGTTCACATCTTTCACGGTTGTAAGGCCACGAGCCACAGAGACGTGCCTGCTTGCAAACCTCACTGGCAAACACCTTGATTAGCTGCATTGGAAAACATCTACATGCCACGCATTTTATGGCCTGCATAGCAACATTGACAGTGTAGTGAATACGATTAGTTTGAAGGATCAATCAGATCCAAGTGACCAGTCAGGCTTAGCTGCTGCGCTGCTGGTATCAGAGCTTGATCTGTTCTCATAGTGTTTGCAAGGTGTTTCGTGTGGCGGTGACAGTAGGTAACATGTTCGACAGATACTCGGTTGAGTGGCTTGTGCATAATTGTCACAATCTGCCGCACTGCACCTGACCTGTTGGAGAACATCAAGCGCAGTTGTGCCCTGGCTGTCTCAAGACTTCACATGGCATCAGCAGCTCCTTGTTTTGCAACCCAAGCTGTTGTACGAAGTTTCAAGCTGATTCAGTAAGGCGTCTCAAATTGCTGACAATGAGCTGCAATGTAAGTTTGTGCCAAGTTATAACAACAAAAGACGCCAAACGACACCATCTCTATGCTTTTGACTTAAAATGGTCTCGTTGTTGTGATTGCCGGCCGCAGCAAGCCCAAAGAAGCAATCACAACCTGCAGCTTGCCTTGATCAGCACAAGTTTTCAACATGAGCCTCCATACATCCATGCTAACACACGAGTTCCTCATGTATAAAGGTTTACGCTAACGCATGTTGGGGACGCCGCGTGCTATGCGTCAAGCACAGAAGGTTTCAACGCTGTTACATGATGTGTATGGGCCATGGAACCCATGCAAGCCAGGCTCTGCACAGACACATGTGCTGCATACTGTGTCATGTCATGTCTGATTAGCTTGCCCTGTGTTCATCAGCTGGTTTGAAGCCTGGCAATCTGGAGTGTGTCAGAGCTTACAGACTGTGCATACTCTACATGTAGTGTCATTAGCATAGCAAATGTAAAACTTCCCGGCATGACGACTTGTGTCAATGCTACCAACCAAACTTTGCTATGGAGTTGCTCAAGACCCTTGAGTCATTTGGCACAGGCCACAGCCATCAAATCTTGCTGCTCAACATCTGTCACTGTGACAGTGCAAATCCACTCTGAACGCAGGCTACATGCAATTGCTTGCATTCACTCAGCACACCCTATGCATCTGCAAGGAACCCAGCTTCTAGTGCCTGCTCCACTGTGGCACGCTGCCTGACATCAGGGTGCAACATGTGCCTGATCACGCTGCACATGCTCTCATACTCGGCACAATCAGCACTGACTGCTTTCAAAGCAGCCAGCATTGGGTGACTGTCAGCTTTGGCACCTTCAGCCTTGCAGGCTTCTGCCTGCAGCAGTGCACCAGAATTTGTCTCTGCCCAATGCTTGCCCATCTGCTTCTTCGCACTTGATGGGCATACCAGCCATGTCAGAGAAGGTGTAGGCGCTTTGCAAAAGCATGAGGCTGTGACTGAGCAATGCCATACTGATGTCGCTCTGACATGCCACTCAAAGCTGCGCACATGAAGTGATCCCTGGAGAAGAAGATGCTGAGGACAGATGGTGCAGCTTACCCAGCTCAAATGCTTCTCAGCCACTGCAGCCCATGTCGCGGCAGCATCATCGTCAGACACGTCCAGCGGCGTGAAATAGGGCAGGCTGGTCAGCAAGTAAAAGAGCAGGTAGCCAGCACAGTGTACATCATGCGCCCTTGCATCCATATGCTCCTGGGAGTTCAGGTCATGTTTGGCATGGATGCGCATAATGACTGGACAGGCAAAGTCTGGAGAGAACCCCATGTTGACAGGCCTGTCAGCATACGGCCCTGCACAAAAGCAGGATTGTCTCAATCACAACGCCTTTTGACACAAAGAAGAATGCCTTTTGACACACCAAAACCTGACGAATCTGCTTTTCAGGCTAGCTTGCGGCTGTGGCTGATGAAACCCTGCAAACTGCTGAATGAAGCCAGCCTTGTTTAACATGCTGTATACCCAGGCCCTGTGGCAGCACAACAAGGACACCGGCAGTCATGCTTGCTGCTGCAAACGATGCCAGTCTGATGACAACAGATAGCTGTCTTGCTGGACTCACCACTGAACACGACGCTCCCTCCCAGATCCACCAGAGTACAGTCAGCAAGCGCGCCATGCTCTGCCAGGCGGACCCTGATGTTGTCAGGCTTCACATCGCAATGAGCGCGCCCCTGGCGGTGAAGGGACAGCAGGCCCTGCACCAGCAATGCACATGCATCACCTGTGCTGCACCATAAGCTATGTACACCCAGTCACCAGAACTGCATGCATGCATTTGCGCAGACAGGTACTGATCTGCCAGGTAATGCATGCATCAGACATGCAGGCATCATCAACAATGACTAATTGCAGATGGCAGCAAGCAGAACACAAGCTGAGAGGTTCACAGCTTCAGGGTACCAGCATGCATGATCAAGCAGTAGGCCGCTAGCAGTCACAATTCGGCATGCATCATAGTCCTAGTGCTGGTGGGCAGTGTCTGCAATAAGGCCATGAGTCAGGGCTCACCAGGAGAACCTGCTTGCCAATAAACTTGGCAGCCTCAAAGAGCCTGTCTCCACTATCAGGCTCACCGGCCAGCTCTGACTTCAGCACCTCCCAGGCCTCACCCAGGTTCAGGCCTGGCACATACCTACAGACTGACTGTTCATTGAGTCATCTGGGCAAATGCTTGAGCCAGCAACTTTCAACGAATGTTGGGACTGCTGCAGGGACAGATCCATAAGACCAGAGCATGTATGGCTGCATCTGACTTGGGCAGCTATGTATTTGCCATGCCCGGATGCTCAGCAGCAAACAGGCAGGAATGACACATGTGACATCTCAGCAGAGAGTGCTCCAGCACATCACTGCACACAGCAAAGCTTACTCTGTGGCGATGACCAGGGCCTTCCTGCCGTTCACTCCCCGGGTTGTGAAGACGCCCAGGCAGTGCACCAGGCGGGGCAAGTTGGCGGCAGCCTTCAGAGCTGCCAGCTCACAGTGCACCCTCTCTTTCTCAAGCCAGGTGGTGTAGCTCACAGTCTTCACAGCACAAGGCCTGACAACTCCATCATCACATAGCATCTCTGCACTGCAGGCAGCAAACAGTGCTGCTGAGAAACACTGCAACAGATGTGAAGTTTGATGTGCTCCACTGTCATTGCTCCCTCACATTGCAGCCATGCTTCTGCTGCATTGTGGTTCAAGCCACAGTGCTGCAACATGATGAAAGCGCTGACAGCTTGACAGGCAAGAGACTCAGGTGTGTTCTGCAGATGAGTGAGAGACGTACTAGTGGACTTGGCCGTTCATTCCTTGGCCCAACAGGCCTATGTCAACGCCATCCACTGCTGCCAGGAGACGCACCCAGGGGCTGTACCCTGACTGCTCCCACTCCCATGTAACCTCCTGGTCAGGTGCCACCCCAAACATGCTTCTCACCTCCTGCTCCATCTCAGATGATGCCAACTGCAGCAACAGAACTGGACTGCTCAGCATTGGCAACGGTGCAAGGTATATACTCTCTGAAGAAGATGAAGTCAAAGCACTGGGATACAGCCACCACTATGTCTGCATTGTGATGACTGTTGGCAGTCAGCGGCTGTGTCTATGGTGCCATGATGTGCACTTTCAGTGGCAGTGTAAGGAGATGGCATGATGCGGGTCAGGAGGTACCTGGCTGGTCCTCAAAGGTAGCAGGGGCCTTGAGGCTCCAGCAGCAGCCCTGCTGGGCTTTACCAAAAAGTGATGTAGAGCAGCCTGTCAAACAAACAAACCACATCAGCATTTGTCAGGATTGTCTGCATGCATTGAGTGGATTCAAGTTACAGCTGCAGGCTGCATTGTCACAGCCCCCACTACTCTAATCCACACAGCATGAAGCAACATGCATACAGACCTGCAGCGCATTCACCGGACAGCAGGTGTGTAGTGCATCTTGACTTTCAGCAAACATACTGTGCAATGCCTCCATGCAAATGACGTTGCCCAGCGGTAGGGGCTTGCCATGTTGGCTTGCACGGCAGACAGAGCAATGTGTACCTGGCTGCAGGGGGTGAAGTTCCTAGGCAACTTGCAAGCAGCCTGCACATTTCTGCCTGAGGTGCTTGCAGAGCTTGCAGCTGCGGCATGATCAGAGTCCTGCTGGGCCTGCAGCTCTGCACTGGGGCCAAGTACGCTGTCCTGCCCCCTCTGGAGCCCTGAAGCTGACTGGGAAGCTGTGGCCTGGTCCATTTGCAACTGTGAAGCTGACTCAGAAGCTAAAGTCTGCTCTGCGCTCTGTTCTGTGTGCAGATCTGCGCCAGCAGTCAAGGCCAGGTCGGTGCGCAGCTGTGAAGCTGCTTCAGCAGTCAACCCATGGTCAGCGGCCTGTTCGCTTTCTAGCCTGGAAGCTGACTCAACAGCTGAGGCCAAGGCAGCATCCTGATGGATCTGAAGACTGACAATGGCGGTTGGTCCTTCAGCAGTGGAGTCAGTGGCTGTAGCACTGTCTGACAGCTTGTTCAGCTGTGTGGGAGGCAGCGCACCTTCTGACAGGAACAGTGGGTTGGAGTAGACCTGCAGCAAACAGACCTTGAGCACACGCGCCACCTGAAATACTTGTGATTGCAGCACCAAGCAAGGCATGATGCCCAGAACCAGCTTGTGTCTTGGTCTCACCACCTCAGCTTATCAGCTACACACCAAAGATGTGCAGCATGCAGACGTCCATGTGTGTCACACTGAAATCAGCAAAAGGCTCAAGGTGTTGTGACAAGAAGGCAAGAAGGCATACCTCCTGGAGTGCTGACTGTGTGGCATGGCCAGGAGTGAGTGTCTTGGGGGCACAGGGTGTGTGGAGGGCAGGCCCAGTGACCAGGTGAAGGTGTGAGGCCCTGACAGAGAGGACGCTGTCAGGCGAGGCTTGGGCAGCAGCCATCACCTGCACATGCACACGCTCACATTCAGGCCAAACGTACCAGCCTGCTGTGTTCAGCCCCACAAGCCTCCAGTATGTATCACCAGGATCCCAAAGAGGCAGCAAAACCACAGCCATGCAAGCGCAATAAGTCACACAGCAGGATGGGTGTCATGGGGGGTAGGGGTTGGGGGGGTGGAGATAAAGGCCTTGGCCAGTAGCATGATGTACACAACAAGAGTCGCTATGCGTATTGTACATTGCTTCTGCTGAGCAAACAAACAGCGTCAGGGACTGCTGCAGTACAGAACAGTTTTTGATTCGATTTGATGTGTTTGATGTCCTGGGGGCCAACTGGGACCCAGCAGACACAAAACCAGTTCAGTGAATTCTGAGAATACCGAATTTGACTGAAAGAAATCCTTTAATGCCGTTCTGGGCCACAATGCCGTTCTGGGCCACAACACAGTTCAACTGCATCTGCATACATTTCACGGCAAAAGGTCTAGCACTGTACATCTAGATCTGACAATTTGCAAGTCGTGTTTGTCTCCACATGCTTCATTTGGTTAAGTGAATGCTCTTGTTCAAGTCTGATACAACACATAAGAACACGACATTGGTGGGATAGAGTTGGATGTACTACATACTGGCAGACAGTTCCATGCTTACAGAGAGCGCTATTCAGACGGTTAATGACCATAAGGATGCTGTGAATGCAGCAAAATGACAATCAGTGCATCACAAAGCACGTGGAACAGTGTTTGCTTTGTCCTTCTGGCAAACACATGCCTTTTGGTTGCGGCGGACGTCAATACTGAGCCTCTAAAGGAGGGCTTGTAGTCTTTTCCTTTCAAAGCCTGGAAGTCAGCGCTGAAAGTGTCCCTGTCCTTTTTGTTGTCGTTCTAGTGCAGATTTGACTCATTGTAAGGTCATGTGACCCACATCAGCAATATCAAATTGATTGTTGGTTCAACTCACCTGCAAGTCCTGGGTAGGGCTCTGTACATCAGACACTGTTGATGCCTCCTTGCTTTGCCTCTGTGCACTCTCCCTTGAGAAGCTGGGTGTGCCTTGCTGCTGTGGCAGCATACCCAGTTGCTCTGCCTGCTCAGCCACATTCTGGTTTGCCTTGACAAGCTCAGCGGTGACAAGCCCAAGGTCAAACCGCTTCTCTGCAAGCAGTGCGTCGGCGCTGCCAAGCTTCTGCTCAGCCTGGGCAAGCTCCCCTTCCTTTGCCAGCAGCATCTGGTTGCTTTTGACGCACTGAGCATCCTTGGAGGCAAGGTTCTGCTTTGCGCTCGTCAGCTGAGTTTTAAGCTTCTCGATGGTGCTTTTGGCCGTGGCCTTCTGCTGAGAAAGCCTCTGGATGAAGGTCATTCCCTCAGCTTTCTGTGCTGCAAAAACTTGCTGTTCAGCCATCAGCTCAGCTTCCTTGGCAGAAAGCTTCTGGTTGGCGCTGACCAGCTCAGCGTTCCTGACAGCAAGCTCCTGGTTGGCTGTGTCAAGCTGGGCGTCCTTGTCAGAAAGGCCCTGGCTAGCACTGCTGAGCTGAGTGCTCTGGAGCAACAGCTGGCGCTGGGCGCTGGCCAGCTCAGCATTGCTCTGTGGCAAGCGTGCATCTGGAAAGAACTTCTGCTGAAGCACAGAGGCGGCAGAGCCCAAAGCAGCAAGAGCGAGCTTGATGTGAGTGCACACCTGCATCGTCACACCCCAAGTCATCTGTATGACATTCTCCATCAGAGGGCGTAAGCCTCTCATGAAACTTGCACATGTATCACAGCCAACATCATGGATTACTGATATGAGTGCATTGATGCAACTTTGGAATGCAAGGAAGTGTTTGTCAAAAAGCAATCATGGGTTGTACATGATACATGCAATTGATTTGCGAGGGATCAAAGCATGCAGCAAATCATTGTTAAAAATTGCTGGCAGTTGACTGAGAGCGCTGCCCATACCTGCTGCATGACATAGGCAGTGCTGAGGGCCGTCACAAAGGTAGATGTCTGCGCTGTGCCCCTTGTCCCAGTTTGCCACTCATCAAGCGAACTCACAACCTGTGTCCATGCCACATTTTGTCAAGCAGCTTGAATATGCTGGAGATGCAATCATGCAGCAATAATGAATGGCACACATAGCAGCCATGAATTTGGTACATCCATACACAGCTGCAGCTGTCACTGCATGCAGACGAGTGTAATTTTAATTTAGAAAATCTGAATATTTAGTGTAATGCAAAGTGCATTTGCTGATGTCCAGCAGCGCAGCATGGGGACCTTGATAGACAGAAAGCCTGATGCAGCAGACAGAGGTCACCTTGTATGCAGACAGGACCAGGAGACACGGCCAGCATTGCACCAGGATTGTGGCGCATACGTCCAGGACCAGGCTAGGGAGTGTCAGCAGGCTAGCCATAAGGAAGCAGCCCAGGATAATGTACACCAGAGAGGGAATCACTGTCAGAGCACTCTTGAAGTAAACAGTGCAGGCTTGTAGTGACTGCCTGCCACTGCTGCTCCCATGACGGCTTACTGTGATGGTGGCTGATCTAAAGCTCTCTGGACATTTGCACATCGCTGTTAGGCGTGCAGTGACATACGCACAAGCAAAATTCATGCGCAATGACAAAGGCAGTGGCACTGAAGCTGTTATTGCTGACAGGATTCGGGAAGCTGCTGTGGCTGCTGCCCGTCTGATTGCTCTGGCAGCTCTCGTGTCTGCAGCTATGCCACTCACAGTTGGGAGGCTGGTCAAACCACAAAACGTTGCGCAGCCTTCAGCATCTGTCTGGAGAGCATTGGTGAGAGCCAGGATCCACAACGAACTAAGCAGCAGGTGTGGCCCTAACAGTCTCATCTGACTGTTCAGCACAGTTTGACCATGCTGTGCTTTGATTGCCAGCCATGCGCAAAGGCGGCTTGTCAAGGGACTCATTGAAGAGCAGCATGAGCTGATGGCAAGCCCTGCAGCAGCTGCTGCACCTGTGCTCCTTAGTCTGTGTCTGCAGCTGTGAGCATATGCCTTGATGTTGCTGTAGATGCGCAGTGCAGAAAGTAGGATGACCAACAGCGTCAGCTGCAGGGCGGCTACAGCTGCGTTCCTTGACAGAGCACGGTCAACTCTTGGCAGAGGGTTGACTGTTGATGGGTAGAAATCTGTAGACTTTGAGCTGCTAGCCATGTTTGTTGGTATTGAGCCAGGTTGGCTATTGGCGATGGCAGTGCTGAGTCGAACTGGGTCTGGAACAGCACAAGCTTTAGGGACTGCATGTGGAGAAGATTCTGTGGGGGTGACACAGGGCGCAGATGATGCTGGCCTCTCTGTGGGACCCAGAGCCTGGGGAGGACCATAATACTGCAGCAAGGAAGTTGACTGACATGTTCTTGTAACCAGGCTGCATTGGATGCCAATGTGCGATGCTGCTGAAAGCATACAGACTTGCGCTACAAACACAGCAAAGAAATGTGACATGATCTTAAGACTGATGCATGCAAATATTTACCTTGCTGCTGAGTGCAGCCCCTTCAGGCCCTCCTGTCTTGGCAACTATCTGCAGTCCACAGGCACGCTCAGCACAACACAGGCACACACGGCACACCACAGGCACTCTCAGCACAAGAAATCATACAATCTCGGCACGAAGCACTGTAACGCAATTGCACTCACCTGAACAACGTTGACAGCTGCCACATGTGTTTTGTTTTCAGCAGAGCACCCCATGTCAACAGGGCTGCCCTGAGGGAATTTATGGCTGAAGGAAGAGCATATTGGAAAGTATCGGAACAAAGTTGTGTCATGCAGTCTTTTCATGACACCCATGAGAACAACAGGTATTTTGTGTAGCACGAGATGACACCCAGAGGGGCTCCCTCGATCAGCAGACCAACCTGCTGACGCTGATCAGCTGGTGAACGAGTTGACGACTAGCTTGACGACTTGCACCGCTCGCGTGACACAGATGACCTCCAGACCTTTGGATGCTGCCTGACGTTGACCGGGCTGAGAGGCACCTCTCTTTCACGCTGTGCGTGGATGGGCAACTCGCATTCATAAATAACTTGATGCAAACAATGATATATGAAATGCCAACTGTATTGGAGTAAGCTCTTGTGGCGACGAACATGGGAGCAGACAGCTGCTTCAGGCTGTTTGACCGAAGACCCTTTGTTTGACTTCACCAATTTTAGTAATTTGGCAGAGTCGATAGGTCAAGGCGTTCGGCTAGCATCAGCGCCCAGATCAGAGACTATTCCTTTAGTGGGTTCCAATGCGCATCTTTCCGCATTGGAACCCACTAAATGTCGCCAGCTAGTTGGCTTCGAAGAAGCGACCAAGATACTCGCTCTGGACCATCTGGTCACACTGCGGCCCAACGACGTCGGACTAGCGACCTTGGACTGCAAAGTTTGTGGTCTGAGCCGCTCTTGATTGACTTCAAGGCAAAGCATAAACAACCGCAATCCATAGCAAAGCTCTCCTGGCCAGTGGGACCCTGATCACCAGCTGCTGTTGTGTAGAGTGACACCTGGTACTTGTAGTACAGTGTTTCAGGCTAGGAGAACGGACTTTAGCACGCTCTGTCAAATGATGCTACTTGAGCAAGTGGTGAGAAAGATACAGTGACTGTAATAAGTGCATCCACAAATTCGACCAGCATAACAGTATTGTTATGCTGCTGACCCTGCAGCATAAACTTGCAACCAAACATGTGCTGTGCAACTGAGGTGTCAGGTAATGCATACTGTATCCATTGCTGATGGCACTGGTCTGATGGATTGCAGGCAGTTGTCAGCAAGGTACGTATATGTTTGGATTATGCACAACTGCAGGCATGAGATACGGTCTGGTTTGTATGAATTCATCTGTACGCAATGCACCTAGCGGTTTGTGCGTCAATTCAAGAGTGATCAGCATAGTTTGCTGGTGTGAGGCAATGGTATCAGGAGGCATCTGCCAGGCTGTCTTTGATCATGCACATACAGAGGGCTTACTCTGCACCAACTGACGAACTAATGAGCACAACCAGCTGTGACAGGATCATTTGATCCATATGGTCATGTACTATGGCAATGCCTAGATGTCTACAACACTAGCTACTCTATAGAGTTTGCCACTGGACAGGCACACATTTCGGTAGATACCGTATACATGCAGATTAGTACAGATCTTTGAAAGTGTTTATCTCGGTATTCCAGCATCCCCTGAACTTTAGGGGTGTACTAAACACAGGTACTACCTCACTGTACTAGAGTAATCCACAGACACCACAAGAGTGTCCGAACTGTAGCATGCCTCCGACGGGCGCAACCCATGGGCACACAAGGCGTTGTACACGTCCTGCCTCAAGCAGGTGCCATGGGAACCAGTGTAGTCATTCACCATGAACTGCAGTCCACAGCACACATGATGCACACTTGATGTTGCAATGGCACGCATACTTGGCAGCCTTGGCGACAACCATGTGCATATAACAGAAACATAATAGTCCTTTGTGATTTCAAGCATCATGTCAGGCTGAGGCGTGCACAGAAATAAACAACATGTGCATGCTGGTGATGTTATCTAAAACGCACAGCCTGCCATAGCATAGCTGTGAACAATTTTGTTACTTTGTGACTGCTGAAATGAACATTGTACACGGGTGATGATACCAGCTCCTACCGCAATGGTTACTGCCCTCAAGTTTGCAGCCTGGGCATGCAACATCACAGCATGGTCCACCCTGGTTTTCACCTCAGAAAGCGAAAGCGCATCGCACAAATTGTACTGCAACAACCAGGAGAAAAAGCTGTTACGTCTACCTGCACTGATATGGATCAAAGCCAAGGCACATGTGCGCAGTCTGTCCAAGCATTTGTGTCCACACATAAGCTTGCAGCAGACACAATGCTGTTGGGGTGGGAAAGGGGTGGGTGAGGTATGGGGCAGGCCAAAGACAGCTGACCAACAACAGTCGAGCATTGGAAAGGGTCAGCAGATGATGGGAAATGCAAAACAGCCCAGGAAATGGTATTAAGTATGGCGAAATGAGGCAAAGAAATGACTCTCACCAAAGCACAGTTGGTCTTGTGCCGGTTGCATCTGCGCTCATGGGCTTGCATACCAGCATTGAAGCTGTCAGCGGCCCTACTGTCATTCTCCTTAATCTCCTGCCAGAGACTTTGGACTTCCCAGTGCCCATGGCCTGCAGCTGACTTGTTGTTGTACAGGGCTGCTGTGTGACATAAGAAATGCAGAGCATTACTTATACGTGCATCAACAGATGAGTCATTTACGAGACATGCACATCCTCTGGTCAATTGACAGCAGCCATGAAACTTGCCTTGTAACATCACTCAGTGCAGTTGCTTTGGAAGTGAGGCATCATGTGCGTTCAATGCAAGCAAGCGCAAAGCATGCTGAATACAAAGCAATAGCCTGCGTTTTGAAACAGCAGCTACAAGCAGCACATGTAACAGCAGTACCTGTTGATGAGGACGTCTCATTGCCCAGTCTGAGGCTTGGATAGCATGCAGCCTGTGATTCACTCACATGACAGTGGTGACCAGGCAAACTCACCACGCTGCCTTGCAAGGTAATCAGCCTGCTGCCTCTTCTGCTTTGCAGCATCAGCATATCCGCGGCTAGCCGTCAGGTGATACTTGGCCAGATCCTCCCCTGCCGCTGCATAGTCCTTCAGGCTGCGTGCAAGGCCCCACATTGCAAGCTTGAAGCTTTGTGCTGCAGCTTGGTTGGGTTGCGGCGCATCCTGCCTGAGGTACTCTCTGTGACGTGTGGCCAAAGCAAATGATGCCCGGATGTCATCAGCATACTTTGGACCTCCCAAGAGCACAGCCAGCACGCCAGGGTTTGGCTCTAGTATGGTGAAGCCATGGTTGTGCAAGTAGCTGTTGATAGCTTTCCTCAGAACTGAGTAGCCGCGTGAGCTGTGTTTGCCCTGGCCCATTGTGAACTGCAAGACAGAACATGCTATTGTTGCAAAGGTGGTGTTTGCTGCCTCAACTACATCAGCCAGTCTGAGCAAAGGGTGCAGGCGCTTGAGGCAAACAGCTTGCAAAGACATCGTATCAAGAGGGTATTGCACAAAGTTGCTGCTGACAATAAAAGTTCGTGAGGAAGTGTTGCTTGCAATCACAACTTGAAACTTGAAATGCAGTGATGCGCGCATGACATTCTCAGCTGAAGGATACAGAGCAGGAAGCTCACCCATAGGTATGTCGGCTTCAGCCAAGAGATGTGTGAGTAACACTCTAGCAGGTGCTTGATCCGCTGAAGAGTGTATCCTTGAGGCCATGAAAATCGTACTGCTTTCAAATGGGAGATACACTCAGGTAAACGCGCTGCATAGAGAGGGCACAGCAGGTCTGTTGCAGGTGTCAACAGCTAACCCAGCTTGGAACCGTCTGGAAAATTGCAAGCATGAGGTCTACAATGTGACTCATGCAATGCAACACAGGAGGAAACAGCCACTCAGCTTGCAAGATGGATGAATAGGAACCTACGGTAGAGAAAAACCCTCCAACATCTTGCCAGTGAACCACAAGCAGCAACAAACATGGCTCTTTGTCAAGCAACAACCTATAGCAGGCAGCCACACTGCCTGCCAGCTTGTCACAAGTAAGCTTGTTGTCTGAAGCATGAACAAGAAAGTGTTGACCATGACGCTATCAGGTTCTGGGCGTCCATCATGCTGCACTGCTGCAGCACCAGTCGCTTCAGCCGCCACCTTGGCCTGCTGATAGAAGCAGTCACCCTGACTCATCATCACATCAGCCAGCGCCTCATCTCTGAGGCAAGGCTGCCCACGCTCATCCACTGCACAGCACAATCAAGTGTCTCGAGCCACAAATCAATGACTGCAAAATGCTTGAAAATGCAATTTTGTGAGGTGGGGCAGTAAGGTGGGAGGTGGCTGGCTGGAAGTATGGATGGATGGGCGAGCAATCAAGAGACCAAGTGAGTGAAGGAGTAAATGAGGGATGGAGAGTGGAAGTGAGGGAGGGAGTAAGTGAGGGGACTTGTGAGAGGGGTGTGAGTAAATGACCATGTGTGTAGTGGGCAAGGCAGGAACAGGAGATGATACAACAGGAAGATGACTGCATGGATCACAAGAGCCGATGCCCCCTCATGGGGTAGGGCCTTAGCCTCAGCAGGGTTCATAAGCTGGCAACCATCAGGGGTACCCTTGTACAATAGGCCTATCAAGACTGAATCAAGACGACTGGATGGTCAAAGCAGGCAACACAGGCAGTGTCAGCAACATATAGGCGAGAGAGGGTCTTACCTCCAAACTCTGCTGCACCAGCAGCATCATGCCACATCTGGGCAACATGCCTGTGGAGCTGCACAACGGTAGTGAACTGCTGCCCAAATCTCTGCTTGGCTTCATCAAAAGCTGTTCGAGCTTGTGGCACCCTGTGCAAAGCCTGATGAACCTGCTCAACAAGCTCTGCATGACTTTTCGGTGGCTGTGTGCACAACCCAGGATGCGCAGCTTGGTAGTGCTTGTAGCTCACTACGGCATGCTTAGGCCTGCTTTGAGGGGGTGCCACAGAGGGTACAGGTGCAGTGAGCTGTGCAGTGATCCCAGCTGCAGATGAGGCCTGACCAGGACCAACAGGCTGCAAAACTGGAGGTATAGAGGGCACAGCATTCGCTGCAGACTGGCCTTGGTGGCCACCAGAGTTCCTGGTGAGGCAACCAAACCCAGCCCATGGAGAAGCAGCATGAGGTCTAATGTAGCTGGCAGCAGGCTCGACTGACTGAGTCTGATGAACCCTCAAACTGCTATTGTGCATGGGCTGCTTTGGTGCTCCCTGGAATTTCGCAGCTGCAGAAGCTGCAAGGTGCTGCTGCTTTGAAACAGACCTTTGGTGCGCCTTGTACACCTGTGGGGCCAACAACAGAGTTGAACAAAATGATGTCAGCTCCACAGCGCAAAGCATGTGATGTTGAAGCATTCAAGTAACATCTAAGGACCATCACAAAAAACCTAAAGTTGCTATCTGTCAGGATGCTATTTGGTGCTGATATTATGCAAGTTTTTCTGAAAAGTGTGCACATGAGATCATGCTGCTGACAATGGGTTTGATCTGCCCAAGGCAGCACAGCTTGCATGACTGTGCTATGGCAAGGCAGTACAGAACCCATATGAAGTCGTGCAACTCTTGCAGGGGTACTGATGTTTGCACCTAGGCTAGTGGGCTGAAGTAGAGCCCTACAGCAAGGTCAGGGTATGTCGTCTGATGTGTTACTGACGCATCTGCTAATGCACAGCCAGTGCATGCAGTCAAGACAGCAAATAGCTGAGATGGGTTTGGCAAGGTGTCTGTCATGAAAGGTGCAAGCAATGCATGGATCAATAGTCTGTGAGCACCATTGATGCAGCAAATGCGTGCAGAAACAGCTTGCCTGGTCAGCAGTGGGATCAAAAGAGGCAGTAGGAGAAGGTTTACATACTGCTTTGCCATGTATTGCCACGCATGCTGCTCAAGTATCTGCATGGGCATTGGAGACATTCCAATGAATGGTTACATGAACCTGTGCTCCATGCAGAACAAAGCAATGCCGTATCAGGCCAAGTATATGTAGGTCTGCTATGCACATGCAACGGTAGCAAAAGATTTGCTATTCGCTGAGTTGTACCTGTGCATGAGAGGTGGGTGGTGGCCCTGGTGGAGGTGTAGGCAGCTCCATTGGTGTTTGGTTCACGTGCAGGTCATGGGCCTCTTTGCTGCCTGACCCATTTGCCATCACCTACATGTCCGAACAGTGATTGTTACTCTTGCATATCTGTTACAACATGTGTTGGCGCTTTGTTTACTGCGTAAGTATATACAGGTTGGTAATGTTGGTGCACATGTTGTCATCAGCAAGTTTTGTTGTTCCTGTTGAGTTGGTATGGTGCCATGATTGCATTCTATGCTACTTTGTGCTCCACTGCATAATTCACTGCCTTGGCTTTTGCTGATGTCAGCAATGTCTGTATGGATTCAGCACATACTTTGCAGTGAGGTAATAGGGCGTTTACTGCTGCATCAATGCCTCATGTGCTGGTTTTGATAACGCTGAAAATGCATGTCCTGATGCCGTTGCTTGGGCTGTTGTGTCAATTGTTGCTGTGCAGGAAGATGATGTGGCATGTTTGTTGCAATTGTGCTGATTCTGCTGGTGTTATTGCTGCTGCAATGGCACATCTGGTAGCGATTGCATCTGTTCCTGCTGCTGTTCTGTGAGAGTTTACGGTTGCAACATGTGTTCTTGGCATCTTGTTACTTCACCAGTAGTGAGAATCTTGCTGCAAATGCTGCTGTACTATCGCATTGCTCATTGGATATCGACAAGCCTATCTATTTGCTCACTGATTACTCTTTGAATTCTAACTGAGTTAATGTTATAGCTGCAGCTACTCGTGCCTGAACCTGGTTGGCCTGTGAATATTCACATTAATGCTATTGATGAGCTGTCTTGTTAAGATAAACTGTAAACTATTGGTTCTGCAGCTCCTACATACATGCAAGGGCAGGGCGAGGACAAGCCAATCTATATGTTCACTGCATACCTTGGAAAATCCAGCTGAGTGTCTGAATCAATACAGCTTCAGGACCGGTTCCTGGTTGGCCTGTGAATGTCAGTATAGTACTTGGCATTCTGCTCACTGCACATGGCAGCTTCACCTATTTCCTTGTGTGTGTCATGCATCTGCAGCTGCTTGTGAATCATGCTGCCTCTCCTTGTACTGTGCACACTTTGCCTTGTGTACATGCCCAGCTCCTTCAAGTACTTTATCAGCCGTGCCCATGCATTGCTGCAGGTCATGCCCTTCTCTGTGTATATCTTGGTGCCAACTTGCAGGGGTCTGGTCAGGTAGCTGCCGTAGCCAAAGATATATACAAAATATTTGCCTACTGGGTTTTTCACCTGATGTGCAGATGTAATGATTGAAGGTTAGTGCATTATTGAAGTGGCTGTTTAGACTTGCACTTTGAAAATGGGTTTTGCTACAAAAACATGAGACATTCTGAAGGTTGGAGAGCTGGTCATGGTGTTATGCTGATAGGGTGATGGGATGCTAGCGCTGCCAGCAGATGATGAGAGGGATCTCCTTGCAAGGCAGAGTGCTAGACACGTGCACACAAAATAAAGATGAGGCCAAACTCGATGCTAGTGGAACTGGCAATGGCAAATCAACAGCATCACTCGCGAACATGACCAGTCTGTATCCAGTGTGACAGCCTTGACACCAACGGCAGTCCAGCCGAAGATTGTGGAACATCTGCCCAGAATAATATTCCCAGAATAATAATATATATTATATTGCCTTGAGGACTATGGTTGCAATCACACTGTCTATGATCACAGTCGTTGGATAGACTGGATCACAATATGACGCTACATTCTAAGCTTTGGCCAACATTGTCACAGAACATGCGCATGCTTGTGCAGCAGCTGACAAAACGAATTTGCATAAACATTCTGTTCTGACATTCCTACAAAATTTGATACAAGGGTACTATCTAGAGAGACAGAAGACACTGTCAGACACTGTCAGGCATCAGGCCTGGCAGGCATCACAGCTTACGTACATCTTAGGTTTAGAATTCTTCCTCAGGAGGCTTGATATTATTCTGGCATGATATGATCATTGAAAAGCGCAAACTCTTTTTCCATGCTGCTTGCCAGCATGGCATGCTACTCTGTGCATGCTGAGCGGATATGCATATCAGATGTGCCAGTTATGCTGGTCATAGATTGCAACATGTTGTACAAGCTTGGCCACACTGCTAAGCAGTGACTGCTTGTTGGAGTGACATTGTGTGACATGTAAATTCTAACTTTCATCAGGTTCTGTCACATGGTAACAATGCAGCAACGATACGTACCTGTGTTTGTCTTCTTGGTGTCTGTGCTTGTTTTAGCCTTGCATGCAGCGAACAGTGCCCATACTAGGCTTTAAAAAAAACCCCACGCGATCACTGATCACTGCATGATCCCTGACTGGATCATCATGTCTTTGTTGGTCCGTCATCGCCTTCGAGGGCCTTGGTAGCAATCATCTCATTGGGAGCTCTGAGCTGAGGCTGTGTCCAGCTGCCAAGTTTCAGAGGCACTTGGTGTGACAAGAGTCCCCTCATGACTAAGAGGGAACATCGAAATGCATCATCCGTGGCGAGTATGGGTTTGGACGCGACCCTAGCAGGGTTTCCTCAGCATATTCAGGCAGTTGCTAAACACACGCGACTCCGTCTGAGCGGCATTTAAAGTCGATGACAGAGACGAGCACGCTCTGAATCACGTTTAGGTAGCTTTGGACAAGTTCCCAAGCACAACCTGTAAACTGCTGGCCCTGGTCTGTTGAGACGTCACGCGCTACGACGAAAAATGTTGCACGACCGTCGAGACACGCGGAGCCGCTTACGCGCTTTTGGGAACAGTTCAAACTTTCGAGAAGGGCTCTTGTGACTTTACAGAGCCTCTATGGACCGACAAGGTCATCACGAAGAGCAAATTTACTGGTAAGCTCGATCAAGAGGTGTACGTCAGAACTGACAGAGTGCAAGACTTCTCACGCAGTGCGTGCGGGCTGCCTTAGCTGCTAACCTGCTTGCAGCAGGTGTTTAGTATCGAACACAGGAGAAGAGCTGAGAGCTAGTGCATCGTTTTATGAGCTTCCCAGCTGCCTTCAGACCTTGAGCGGCCTCAGGCAAACTTACAGCTGCAACAGCGAACAATCCACTGCACTTGTGGCCCACAGGACAACAGCAAAGCAATTCCAGTCAGTCTTGTGCAGACTGCTAGTTCTGCCCTCATGAATTGTGGCAAGACAGAGAGACGCAAATCATGCAAGCTTGGTTGCGTCATGCAGTTCACTATCACTCAACTTGCAATCTGGAATTACACACATACTTGGCCGGCACTTCAATCACACCAGTGCAGCTCGAGAGCAGCCTCATGGCCCAGATGCAGGATCTGCATTGCCCAAGGGCAGCTCGCACTGCTCCTCACCTCTCTTCAGAGACACCAGGGACTGGGTCAGAACCCTGCCCAACAGTGGTCAGACATTGCAGCAGATCATGCGAAAAACATCAATAGTGTGTCAAGGCTGCAAAGAATGCCAGTGTCTGGGCAGAGACGCAGCTCTGAAGCCGCAAGATGTGCTCGACTGTGATTGGCAGAAGGACAGGGCTGACTGCTGCACAAGCTCTTTCATGAAGTAGGCTTTACTGCGGACTGTGTAAATGCTGCTCAGTCATAAGTAACATCATACAGTGGCGCCCGTATGCATGGTGGTGTTGATATGACACCGTTGAGTTGCCTACATGCATATAGAGCATGCTGCTTGTTTCTGGTTTGCCACTGATTCATACAGCCAGATGCTATGATTAGGTGGTGTCTTTCAATTTGGCACACTGCAGTGTTTCACACTTACTTTTTGGGAGGATAATCCACTGACACACAGCTGTTCTTGATGCAGTTTGACATCAGAATGGAAGTGGTCACCATGTAAAACACAGTCTTAGCACACAACAGCAAGCAAGAACAGCTGGTAGCGTCAGCTGTGGCTGCACAGCAGATTCCAGATGCTACTGTGACGTTGCCCAGTGTCAGTGCTTGGTGAGCAGACACGTCATCAGTCAGTCCAACTGCAGCACGCGCTATGTTGTAAAGCCCAGCCAGATAGGTGGCAGTTGCAGTTGCCACCTAGGCATGCTGCCTTACCCGTGCAAGCATGTGATGAAGGTTGTCAGTTTCAGCTACAGCAAATCAGGTCCAGGGTTCAGAATGGCATTGCGTACGTGGTCTAGCATGGCAATAGGTGGCTTCAAGCAACTGGAGAATGATCTGGCAGCGTGAAGCAGCTTGAGGCAACTTTTCGCTGGCAGTGCAACTGGCACAGAAGCAGAGCTACCTGATGACACAGCTGCAGCAAGTATCGGCACAGACACAGCTTGCAACTGCACAGCTGCAGCTGCCATAAAGCCCAGCAGCACCTTTGATGATGCCTTGGTTGCTCTGTGCAGCAGTCTCAACGCCAGCGCCCAGCGTGCATCAGAGTCGCAGCAGCATTTGTGTAGCCAGCTGCGTCAAGAACAGGGTTGTGTTGAAACCATCTGGGCCTGCAACAGCACAGGCTTCAAACAGCAGAAGCACTGATTCAGAAGCAAGACAGGCTGAAGAGCACTATAGTCAGGATGGAAAAGTTCACAGAGATTGGCCTTCAACGTAGCATGTCTCTGTCTGCCAGATTGCAAATTCTGGATTTGATGTTGCAGAGATCTATAGCCAATTTCAGCAGAACCAGGAGCAGGAGGCAAAGCATCCTTTTGGCAAGCAAGCAAAGCATCAAAGGCAAGACAATTTTGGCAGCAGTCTGTGCTGGGGGCTGCCCTGCTGTATGTTACAAGCTTGGCGTTCTCACACAGGAAGATGCGTCCTGGGAATAGACTGCAAAACAGGTGCTAATGTAGCTGAAGACTTGACATAGCTTTTCAATAGCTCAAACTACGTCATGCAAAAGATGACAGGTCATGACCTGATCAAGCAAAAGTGCTTCTCACCCTAAGCAGCTGTTTGAACCCTGGGGTTGTTCGTTGCCATAGGGGCCTACAGCACAGGTGGTGTTTGCATCATGATGAACATTGTCTTGACTTGTGTGTTTACACGCTTTTACGCGCTCCGCCTGTTGACATACAGCCCAATTACATATAAACTGTCAGCGCAGTTCACAGACAACATAAAGCAGGTGACCATGTGTGCATCTCTGGCAGCACATGACAGATGAAGTGAAGACTCACCCAGCAGCATACGCGTTGAAGTTGAAGCAATGTTTGCAAAACGCCTCTAAAACGCAGCAATTTCCAATACAGACATGCGGCATGTGAATACACCTCGCTGCACCATCTATACTTTGTCATGACACAAAGAGACACAGCACACTCAACATACACTTGACCAGCTCACAGTTGTTGCATTGCATGACGCATCTGGTATAGCAACACTAAGTATCAAACGCTGCATACTGTTGACCACATGATTGACATCGATCATGCAATCTAAAACTGCTGCCCAGGGCCTCCAAGGCTCTTGAGGTAACCTGACAAGATTGCCACAGCCAAGAACACAGTGGGCACAACAAAAAAGCCAACCCCAGCAATGATGGCAAACTGGTTCTTGTTTTTGGTTTTCTCCTTGGTGACATCTGACTCTTTGCCAGCAAATTGTGAAGACATGTAGTCTCCTTTCCTTTCGTTGCGCACAGCAGAAGTCGACTCCTGAGCATCAGTCTTGACCTCTGCTGCCTCAAGGGCTCTACGCACATCAGAGCCTGCAGCAGAAAGAACATGCGAGTCTGCCAATGATAAGTACAGTCAGCAAGAGCATAGAAGACATGCAGGCGCTGCACAGCAGTCTTTTGTAACAAGCCATGACAAGCTCACCGTTGCAATTAGCTTATCTAAACGAGATGCAACCACTCATTAAGGGTCTTGATGAAGCATAAAGCAATCAATGCAACGCATTTGATCAAAGCATGACAAGCTCATCATTGCATATAGCTTGTTGACGTGAGATGCAAGCACTTGCCCTGGGTGTTGGTGAAGCAGCAGACACTCAGTGCAACACACATGCATGCAATTTGTGGCACTAGACGAGTACATACAGCCCAGATGGCCAGTTAAGCAACATGAGAGCCTCAGGCTGTTGTGCCTACCTCCTGCCTTTTCAATGATCTCTGCTGCAACACCTGCAATGTCTGCGTCAAACTCCATCTCAATCTCAGGGTAGTTTCTCAAGTTCATCTGCAGCATCAGCACATGTGAGTTATGTCAGCACGCCAAAATCAAGCCATCTAGCCATAGAGCACTGACAAAGTTGACGTTTCAGTCCACTGCACCAGATGCAGTGTTGGGGGGAAAGGGGGGACATACGGGTTTGAAATCAAGAAATGAAGATCAAAGGGATACGAGTATGTTGGCGCGTGGCAACATGTCTGTGCACAAGGTCTATTGTGCTCATACCAACATGACAAAAAAATATGGCTTACCGCACGGGTCAGTGCCATCTTGCTTGGCTTGGTTTTCAGGCTCAACATCTGGCCTTGATACCCTGGGTCAGAAACAGCAAGTACCTGCTGTCCCACTTTCACCCCTTCCTGTCAGAGCAGACAGCAGCATCAAAGCTCTGAGGCAATGTGTGCAGCAAGGTAACCTTCCAACAAACCTTCTCTGCTTTGCTGCCAGGCGCGACAGCACAGACAACCAATATCTTGTTTGTCCCATCCAGGAGCTCTGCAAACCTCAAATCTGCCTGAGCTTCTTCTGTGCCAAAGACCTTGCTGCACGAAGTAGGCACAAAGTACAGTTCTGCTGGAAATTGCTGATAGCTATAGCGGAAAAGTCCTGCAAGGTAAAAACATACCTGTAGCTGTTGCCAACCTTGGCTGCTTGCACGCGGGCCGCATGTCGTGCTCCTTGAGCAACAATGGCTAATCGGGCTGCGCGCTTGTTCTGTCGTGGAACACTAGGCCGCAAGCACCGGACAGGCTGCGTCGCGCGGAGAGGGTTTCCTGCGTGCAGGAACAACCCTGCTTCAGTCAAAGCGTCCCACTACAGCTCGGATGTGGTCATTGCCCGCGAGATCAGTAAATCAGACTTACTTGGTTCAAGAGCGTGCTTGCTCAACCCTGCAGGGACTGTTGCGTGAGTGCTCATCGTCGCAGACATATTTGATCCGGGGGGCTGTTGGTGCCAGGACGTGCAGAACACAGCCAAATCACAGTGGCGGATTTTGCGTAGCAGAATCGAGTGAGCCTCCAGATCTCAGGTTGTATCGAAGATTGACGCGGCGGGATACAGTGGATCTGCAGTCCCTGGTGCCGAGATGAAACGAGGAATCTGCCCAAACAAGCTGAGTTGGCTGGCGTTACGATTTTGGCGTAACGACTCAGCTTGTTTGGGCAATTGTGGTCCTGGTCCTTCTGCCGCGACAAAACTGACATCTAGCGACAATGGATGACGACTTGGAGCTTTTGGGATCCGGTGTTGATCCTATCGCTGAGCAGTTTGAGACGTGAGTCCTGGTGAATTCTGTTTTAACCACTGCAGGTGTCTGACATCGTGCGTTTGTACTGACAGGTATGAAGAATATCTAGACAAGCAAATTACCGCAGCAGACATCTTCTATTTGGAGGACGTGTCGCTAGCCCGACAGCTTGTTGAGCTTGGGTGAGTGGACGCTGTGCAGTACTACAACACACTATTTTGCAGACAGACTCAACTGGGCACTGCTTTGCAGATATCATGGCAACGGGGAGGTGATCAGACGTGAGGAGTTTGCGCAGCGTAAGCAAGCTGCTGAGGAGCTGCAGTTAGCGCGGCTCAACACTAAGGCCAAGAGATTGGCAAGCGCAGGAAAGAAGTTCGACGGGCTTCCAGTCCTACAGGTGTCCTCTTTTATCACATGAGGCTCTATTATCACATGAGCGTTTGTTATGTCAAGTGCCATGGTCAGAGTCAGATACCTGGGCAGCCCAGTACAACACTCGGCGTAATTTTTTCTTTTCTTTTCCATGGTCAGAGTGCGCTGCATGCCTCAGGTTAGCTTGTTTAAGACTCTGTCCCTTTCTGATTTTGACTGACAGGTGGTGTTTATGCCCTGAAAAGTGGAGATCGCTTCTGTGACTGTATGGTGTTGTCAACCACACCTCATCTGCTGGGTGTCCTGCTTTTGATTGCAGTAAGGCAATCATCTACACTCAAGAAGCCCTGCACCCAACATGATCAAACCAGGTGTCAAGCCTAACAGCACATTTCTTATGTACAGATTCATTGAGCTACTGTGCATGTACAAAAGAATGCACAGCACACTGGAGGGAGCTCACTGGTGACATGCTTTGCTATAGGCATTGCAGCAAAGGGAGGAATCAGTCCGCAATGGCAAGCTGACGACCATTATCTTCATCAGGGACAAGAACGCAAAGGGACAAGAGGTTTCTGGCTACATCGACTATGGCCACAGGCAGGTAGCTTTTGCTGTCACAGCGTTCTCACTGAGTTATACTTGTGTGGCCTGGCTCATGGAACATGATGAGCAAACATCAAAAATGTTTTTGCCATGACACCAACAACAGAGGAACTGCTTACAAGGTGTCCATGATGTTTTGTGTGCATTGCACTGTCAGCATTGAAGTCGGCATATTTTGTGCATATTGCACCGTCAGCATGAAAGTCAGCATGCACTGGACCTGAAGCTGAGCTTGCCACAGTATGTCAAATAGTGGAGCTCTTGGTGACTGTTCAAGTTGTCCAAGAAAGCATGTGGCAGTACGCCATGAGCCATCTGGCAGCACTATTGGTCAAGGAGTTCTTGACAGGCGATCCACATGAAATTTTTGCTTGATGTAGATTGAAAGCTGAGCAGATGGAGGCGGTATTTGAGCGTAAGAAGCGGCTGTTGCCTAGACCAACAGATTTGTCTTTTTACAACTGGGATACCCAGGTGTCCATGTCAAACGCAACAGCAAACTTTCAGGTGAGCACTATCATGAACACCCTATGAGACTTTGTGCCTGCTTGACCAGATGCTGTTGTTTTGCTGCATGTGATAGCAGGTCATGCTGTGAGGATCATGCAGTGTAGTTGGCATTTCTCACGCTCGTTTGTATGTAAGTAAAAGTAGCTTGATGCTCCAGGTGATTGCTGAGAATGAAAAGGGCCTGCTGTTCAAAAACAAACGGGATAGGAAGGTCATCAACGTTGATCCCAAAGCTGTGCCCGGTGACAATTCTACCAGGACTGAACTGCAGACTGAAGAGTACATACAAGCAGTCATTTATGACCACGTCACCCGCCGAAGAGCATGATATGTGCAGCTCAAGAGTACAGGCACAATGCTAATCCTTTGTCAAAATATTGTGTAGCCTGGCCATAATTACAACCCCTGATTTGTCTATGATTGCAGTAGCTAGTCATTTTGAGGCGCCTACCTCAAGGCAGCCTTGGTTGGAAAAGAGACTCTTGATGACCCTTCCTAGCCATAGTCGGTATTTCTGCACTCTGAATGATGACACATACATTGTGTTGCGTAGAGCTGTTGAGAGCAACTCAACACAACAATACTGAACCGTCAGTCCGTTAAAGAAGTTGGCAATGCTTGACCGTGGTGCTCAAAAGTCACCAGAGGACAAAGAGCGCAGAACAGTCTGGAATGTCATGCATCCCAAGCAGGGATGTGCATAGTGTCTGTGTTCATTGACTGGGGAAGTTCTGAGTTGCTGCTGTACACAAAGAAGTACCGAGCTACCACGCCGTCATGATTTTGCACAACATGGATATCACCAGAATACCGAGCGGTGTTTGCTTTGCCAGCAACCTCGACCAACGCTAGGCATGCTGCTGATCCACCAAAGATGCTGGCCTTGTAGCCCATGTTCAGCTTTGCATCCGCAGCTGCTCCCTGAAAGTGCGCTGTTCTGCAGTAGCCCAAACTAGTACTTGCCTGCAGCAAAAAAATGTCTGAATGGTATCAGCAAGTTTCATGGGACGTTGTTGGCACAAGCAGAACCTACTTGTTTGGCTGTATAGACACCTTTCCCGTGTGCAGCACCAGAACTCATGAATTGGGTATTGCTAAAATTCTGGAGGCAGGTGCGCATGATTGAATGCCACTTCATGAAGGGGGACCCATGGAAGAGGAAGCAGCTGCCTTGCTGCTCTAGCTTCAACTTCTGAAAGGCCACCTCACGCTCAAAGGTGTTGGTAAATAGCTTGAACTGGCGGCCTGCAGATATGCACGGACTTGAGACATGGTTGAATTAGGCAGCTAGAATGGTGAGCCATGCTTGATGTCAAGCAGCAATGACAGTGATGCACAACCAAGCTACTCAGGCACACGTAGCAATTTGGACACTCCATCCAAGGCTCTTTCTGTGTGAGACTTGCACCACAGCTACAGGCACAATGGAGGCCTGGTGGTGTGTGAGCTAGTGTGTGGCACAATGCATGTACATCAGATGAAGCAGAGGGCACACCGTTCATTCCAGGGATCTGCTCTGCTGCATTGAGCTCAACAATGTGACTGCGGCATGTGGATAGTATCCAGCGTACCTGCATATCCAGAGACGGCGTATTGGACACAAGCAGACAGAGGCAGCCTGCCTAGGCCATCATCAGCAACAATTGTGCACTAATCTCTGATTAATTTGAACACAGTCCAGAGGAAAGATTGAACAGCCATCAGCCTTGTCTGCAACAGGCAGCATGCACATCCTCCACGTTGGCACAGGCAAGTTACAGTGAAGTGCACAGGGCATTACCAGTCTATACGCATGCTTGTGATACTTGTTGAGGAAGGCATGCAGATCCTTTGCAGCTGCCATTTTTCCAACAGCAGGGAGGTCAGTCAG
>JAABUK010002568.1_pt1 | contig 32381 bp, 47 predicted proteins | sample 5559141 | NCBI WGS metagenome assembly JAABUK01 (sample SAMN10711869, study PRJNA513367) | rock metagenome | isolation source: Antarctica rocks | place: Antarctica: Victoria Land, Pudding Butte nord | collected 2016-01-03 | reverse complement strand
AAATAGCGCTGGTGGGTCTGAGCCTGCCAGACAGGGGGCGCCCCCCAGCTGAGGTGGGGCGAGGTGGTTTGCCAGCAGACACTGGCCGAGATGGACCAGGACTGCATGCCAGCATGATACATTTGCACTCATGTGGTTGTCTACTAACAAAAAAAGGCTGGTTGCATGCAGTGTCCCAAAATGTGGCGCACAACACACAGCCAGTGTCGAAAGTGGTGCAGCAGTTTGGCTTGTTTTTTGTGATGCTTCCAGAGGTTGCTGTAAAGAACTGGGATATGGTTATTGGATGCTGATCATCAAAATGTGGGATGAACAGTCACCCTGATCAGAGTCCAAGGCGCAGGATATTAAATAGCAGACACAGTAACAAAACATGCATCTCACAGGGCCATGCACAACATTTCCAACCTGCTGACCCCACTTCACGCTGTTCAATATGTGCACGCCATGTAGCCGACCACCATGACACAATATTTGTGACACTCACACATTGCCAGTGCAATACTAGCAATGCAAATGATTGCTGCAGAAATTTGATACTGCACTGAGTCCTACATTCTCATCAATATTGCGCAACAGCTAGCCCTTGGCTGGTAGCATGTGCATAGCACTACGCATTCAGCCAAGGACTGGACATGATGTATGCTTATATAGGGAGAGAGGTTTAAACCTCCCTCCCTATATAACAAGTACATTATCACCATCAAAATTGGAGAAAGAGCCATACCTTGGCAGGTCCGGCTGTGGTGGTCTAGGAGTGGCAGCAGTGGTGCAGCCAGCTAGCACATGCTGCAGGCTCAGGGATGTGCTGCCCTCATATGAGCCCTCTTGCGCCAAACGATGGCCTGACTGTGGCCGACTGGTCACACCTGTGGCATCTCACGTACACTGTGGTGATGGTGCACCTTGTGATGGTGCACCTTGTGATGGTGCACCTTGTGATGGTGCACCTTGTGATGGTGCACCTTGTGATGGTGCACCTTGTGATGGTGCACCTTGTGATGGTGCACCTTGTGATGGTGCACCTTATGATGGTGCACCTTGTGATGTCAGCTGCGTAATGCTGACCATGTGACATGTTGCACAGGTAGAATGCAGGCAACACAGCAGACAGCAAGAAGTAAAATTGCATGGCCTGTCAGTGCATGCATCCTGACATCTCCAAGCGATACCAGCCAAGCAGTGTCTCTCATCCCCACGCAGTGTCTATCACCCCCATTGTTGTATTGCACATACAGGGACAACAAGAGTGGGCATGTACAGATGCAGTAACCTGTTTGTCAGCATGATCACTTGAGCATAAGTGATGGCATCACACAGAGCATTGCAAAGAGAAGGCATTGGCAGTGTAGCGGGCGTTACCTCTGCTGGGCGGCCTTTCGAGGGCCTTTTGAGCAGGGCCAATGGCAGCTGGCCCTCCTGCAAGCTCCAGATCTGGCAGTTTGGCGTTGTGCCGTAGTGCACAACTGGTGAAGCCAACAGAGGTGACGTTCTCCATCAGCACTTCCAATCCCTGCTCATGGTCACACCAGCTGCTGGTCATGTCTGCTTCTGTTTACAGTTCTATGTGCAATTCCAGAACCTCATTTTAGAGTCGCAGTCTGTGGTGTGAAGCCAGATGAGGCTCATGCTGCATCCTGGCTGGGGAGCTCTGGTAACTGTGATGTTGTGACCATAGTGCACTAGCAGTACACAGACTTGTGTTCGTCAAGCTTGCTTTTGCAGCCAGGTGGGCATCTTGCACATGGTCATAGCATGCAATGCTAGGCCAAGAACGTGCTGGAAGGACGGACTGAATGAATGAACAAACAAATGCACAAACAAACAAAGGAATGAACAAATGCATGCATGCATAATGCCTTTCAGGAAGTAACCAGCGACCGCCTCTAGGAAGTACCTCCAGCAAATGGATAGATGACATTGCAGCATGCCTGATGCAAAAGCTGCACGACTCGATACAGGGAAGCAGCCAGCCAACCAGTCCAAGTCTATAGCTGGATCAATTAGGCTCAAGGATGCCACTTTGGCACTCCTTTTGATGGGTTCTATGTATTTGTTCTGCTCTCTGTATGCACTCCTTCTGAACTGTTCCTATGCTCTTCTGTTACTATTCCTGGGGCAGGGGAAATGTCTGCATTATACAGCAGGTGGACAGCAGTCACAACACACCTGGTGGTTGTGCTGCCTGTTGAAGGTTCTCAAGGCTGCAGCACCAGGAGAGTCTCTCCTCTTCCGCTGAAGCTTCTGCCTCCTGCTCAGACCACTGTGCTGCTGAGCAGCAGTACAGCCACAACAGGAGCAACACAGCAGAAAGCAGACTTCATACACTGCAATGCGACGCAGAACAGGAGCAGCTGTTGCAGAACATTGTCCAGCTGCAGCCAAAGGGCAGCTGCCAAGAGGTGAAAGGCAGCAGCACAGCACTGAAAGGCACCTGGCCTAGCAGTACAGGGCAGTTGCAAGTCGCAACGGGCAGCAGGGTTGCCATACAAAAAGGTCACCTGATGGTGAGATCCTGATAAGCAGCAGGTGAGGCAGCTTGGCTGCTCATGCTGGCATCCACAGAAGGAACACTGCTAGCTGCGTCCATTACTTGAGGCCCTGCTTGTCGCAGCTGCTCTTGCGCATCACATGTGGCCTGCACATGCCCCAATCTTTAACATTGCTGCTGAATTCACTCGACATTACTGCTGATGTTACTCAAGATTGCTGCTGATGTTACTCAACATTGCTGCTGATGTCACTCAACATTGCTGCTGGTGTCACTTAACATTGCTGCTGGTGTCACTTGACATAGCTGCTGATGTCACTCAACATTGCTGCTGATGTCACTCAACATTGCTGCTGATGTCACTTGACATTGCTGCTGGTGTCACTCAACATTGCTGCTGATGTCACTGCTACCAGAGGAAGCAGACCAGACAGACCACACTCTATCAGAGCATTGCCTCTCTGGGCACCACTGCTGCAACCTTGCCGAGTATGGTTTGGAAGTACATAGCATGTTTGCATGCAAGCGCATTTGTAGCACAAGCTTGAAACAGGTTCACATGTACACAGACAAGAGGTAGACAGACAGGAAAGGGTCCTGCAGGCCTTGAATCCATGTTCACAGCAAGACAAGCGACCAACAGCAAGCATATGCAGTGTGTCCTGTCGCTACAACTTCCCAACATATGCTCCTTCTTTGCACGGTCTACATTTCCCTTCCAGGGAAGCTTCTGCAAACTATGCCAACACATATCTCATGTTTGGTCCACAGGAGCACAGGGACAAAGCTTGGAGGGAGGTAACATCAGTGCAAGCACATATCTCAAGTTTGTTTCGAATCAACCTCAACTCACCCGAGCAGCATTTCTGCTCGATGCCATCCTGTGATTTCGCCATTCTCTACGGGTGCTGGCATACTGCTGCATGCCTGTCACCAGGTCAGGGCCAAAGCGAGCCAGGTCCAGGGCTGATAGTGTGACCAGGCTACAGGCTTGACTGGCTGTCACCCTGGCCAAGTGCACCAGGGGCTGCTGCAGACTGCCCTGCTGGACCTGGTCTTGGTCAAGCCTGCATAAACAATGCCAAGTGAGCTATGTTGACCTTCTTCCACAGTATTCCGCGACTTTGCTGTTGCGAATTGCCAGCTATATCCTCATTCCCCGTCTCTACCCTTGAGTGCTGAAGAGCGCCCACCAGGTGGCTAGGACTTACATCAGAGGTATGTAAAGACAGCCACTCTGACACAGTGAATGTGTATGTGTAGCTTGTCATGACAAAAGAGCAGGCAGCATTTCGCCGACACAGCATGCAGGTAGCTCATTCTTGTTCTTGGGTACTCTTTGTTACCATTGTCCAAAGATGCTTCATGATAGCTGAACAACAAAAGCATGATCAGAACACAAGCAACAAATACAGCAGTGGCAAGGCACCTTGAGTCTTCTTCCACTTTGGGCAGGCCGCATACTTCATCCCCAAAGCTGTCCCCAGGACCCAGCAGAGCTAGCTGAGTGGCAGTACTCAAGCTGCTGCTGCAAGTGAAGCTGCGGCAGAAGCTGCTGGGCCTGGCCAGATGAGTCAGGGGAGTAACAGTTCTGCTCATGTTCTCCCTGCCGTCCAAAGCAGCTGTCAACAGAACCTCACCTGTACGCAACATCACAATGGCTTGCATGTTTTGGTGATCAGGTGCAATGAACATCAGTGCGCATGTGCAGAGACAGACCATGCTGCAAGAAAAGAGGTACTGGTCAAGGGCTGAGGAATGCTTATCAGACACATGATGCACCTTCTTTAGCTGTCTACCTATGACCATCACTTCTTCTCATGTCAGCACACACCCTCAATGATCTAGCAAAGCCTTTGACAGAGTCTCTCTGAAGGATGGCATGCCTGATTTGTGATATTTGCCCCACATCTTGTGCATGCTTGCTGAAGCTGTCAGACACTATGTATGCAAGGCCAAAAACCGCATGCACAATCAAACAAATCACGTCCTCATGTTGCTCACTGCATTGAACGCACTCAAGTTTCCCCAAGATGACCTTCACACACAAAACAAACACATCGTATCAACAACTGACATTAATTTTGCATCAAAATTCTTGGCATCATCACAGACCTGACTACTGGGCAGCCTGGTATGACACTTGGCTTCTCATTAAATTGCCGCCAAGAGGCATAGTCTTTTCTTTTCTTTTCTTCACAGGCCTGACTGGATGACGTAGAAGGCATCAAAACCATGTTCCCAATATAGAAACGTGTTGTTACTGTCCCCAAGCGTTTTTGAGTTTAGATTTCCAGTGTAGGGATGACGTTTCTGAATCAAAAATTGTCGTTCCGGCATTGAAATGAGCAACAGTTCAGACCTGACTTGATGAGGTAGAAGGCATCAACAGTGTCGCCCTGCTTCACAATGACCTGGTCTTTTGGCACCTCCAGTGGCCTCACAAAGATGGCCAGGCTGGTCAGCTGCTCCCTGGTGAAGCCAGCAAAGGGCTGAACCCCGTGTAACAGCCCCACCAGATCCTCCAGCTGCTGCTGCTGTAGAGCTCTCACCTGAGAGGCAACACCACAACTTCCTTGAGCAAGGCGTTGAAATGTTTTTCTGTGTATGTCGTCAGTGTTGCATGAGTGAGTGACAGAATGATAGTCTTTCGTGACAAACGTGACCATGCCAGTTTGCTGCTAGCTTGTACAAGGCCCCCTGCTTGCTTGCCCGTGAATGGATGAGCAATCAGTGATCATTGCAGGGCTTGAAAGCAATATGCTTGAGAAAACATAACGTGTAGTCTGAGCTACTGAGCTACATCAACGATAACCAGAACAGCTGTTTACGATTTGACTGCAGGTTGGTATGCAGGTTGGTGTTGCAGATTGATATTGTAGGTCAATCAGAGAACAAAATGTGTAGTCCAAGCTACCGAGCTGCTTCAATGGTAGCCTGGTACCAGGGTTGAGCTGTCGACATGGCATTTCAGGTTGATGTCCAGATTGCATGGAAGCTGAGAGGCAATGGCACTGGCAATGCAGCTAGCAGGCCTGCATAGAGAAGAGACTCACAGTAAGGTCATAATCCTGCCTGCCAATCCTGATCAGGTCCACTCCTTTGGTAGCCTGGCCGTCAGAAGGCTGCCCAGAGCCTACTGCATGTGGTAGACAAGCAATGACCGTCGCAGTGCGGCGTGCATGCTTGTGTAACAGAGCCAGCTCTCCAAAGCTGTCTCCTGCCTTTACAACCCTGATGACCTTGCCAAAACAGGCATCCAGGTCCTGCCCTTGCACCAGGCTGCCCTGCCTGAACCCACCCTGCCCTGTGTGGGCCCCTCTCATGTCTGTGTGATTGTCATCAACGGTGTTGGTCAATTCCACATTTGCAGCATCTCCGTGCATGTAGCCAAGAGCCTGCAGTGGTCAGATGCACCAATGTAGGTTAGCTTCAGACACAGGCAAAGCTGCTTTTGGCAGACACACATTTGCTGTGCAGCGTGATCTGCACCATCTTCTGAGCAGATGCAGTGTGTCTTGCTATTGTTCCTGCTACACACCTACAGCTGGATCACGTCATGTGGCACAATCATTGTGGCTGACATGTCTGCTAAAAGGGAGAGCAGCATGCCTGACGCACTAGCATAGAGCCAAATTTGAGTTGGCAGCTTCTGCTGCACAGCTAACATGAGTGGCAGTCACTGAGCAAGGGTCCAGCATCACAGGCATGCTTGAGTCTTCCGGAGGTGTGTATCAGCATTACCACAAGATTTCGCTGTCGTGATCATCCACTTGTCACCACTGTTGAGTTACTACATGTTACTTACATCATGACAGACCTGCTGGGGGGCGGGCTCTTCGGGTAAGGCTTCCAGCAGGGTCAGGGTGTTGGCCAGAGTGGCATGAGGGCCAAAGCCCTGACCAGACCCCCCCTTGGCCAGCCTATTCTCAATCACATGGCTCAGCTTGAAAGACTCCCGCCTTGAGACTCCCTTTGGACCATCATGGTGCTTCCTCACCTGTCCTGCCACCTCCTGGGCACCATGCACACCAACATTAAGAGAGCAGGCGACTTCGAGCACAGCATAGCACAGCACAGCACAGCACAGCACAGAGCAGCGCATTACAGCGCATTCCAGCCCAGCCCAGCCCAGCCCAGCCCAGCCCAGCCCAGCACAGCACAGCACAGCACAGTTGAGTGCCTCCTGGGGCAGGTGAGGCAAAATGAGTTGCTTTGCACAGTGCCTGCGTTCAACTATGACAATGAGCAGCAGCATTGCTGCTGCATGGCTGACAATCTTGCACAATTGGATTCAAGTAAACCCTTGTTGCAGCTTGTGAGCCTGTCTGGCATATACAAAGCAGAGCAGTGCGTCCATATTATGAGGCAATTGTAACATCACATTCCTGAATGGTGTGGGATTCAAACGTGATTTGAGACCCTGTTATCGATCAATGACTGCGTCATGCTCTCATGCTGTACCAATGCATGGTGACATATGTGCACATTCTTGCACGCACCTTTTAACCGGACAGAAACAGCTAGCCTCACCTGCAGCAGGCCTTGGACATGTGATCGCGCTCCAACCTCCTGCAGAAGCTGCACACTGACTTGCCCAGGCACCTCACTTCCCATCTTAGCAAACAGCCGTTTGTTGGGATCAGCCAACCCCCGCACCGGTTCCCTGAACCCCTGCTGATCCCCTCCATCTTCTTCCTGTCCCTGCTGCATCTTAGGCTGCAGAGCAAGCTCCAAGCCCTGTGCATGCTCACTGCTGTCCACACCTGTGGCCACCAGGCCTGTCAGGTCTACTGGCTGTGGCTGTGACTCCCCTGTTGAGTTGACAACCAAAGGCACATCTGCACTGCTGTGCAACAGCGTTTCTGAGGCAACTACAGAATCACTTTGGGGCTGCACCAAGCTTGGCTGTGCTGGCTCTGATGCCACAGCTGCAGCTAGAGGCGCAGCAGTGACTGCTGCTGCAAAGGGCTGCGGTGATGGCTGGGCCACAGCTGTGGCAGGGTCCATGAGATCTTGCCCCACAGCTGCGGAAGGATGTTCAGTTGCACGGTTGCTGGCTCGGTTTTGACTCTGAACAGCCCTTGCAGCGCCTGCAAAACTTCCAGCCATGAGTGCGGTATGCTTGTTGCAGGCAGTAGATGGCTATCATGCTGGGTGACCAAAGCTGCAGCTGGACAGGAACTGAAACAATCACATTTGTGTTGCTGCATGTAGGAGGGGCATCAGCCACAAGGCTACTGCTGCTAGCAGGCCCTAACAATACATATTCAGTGTTGCTAAGGCAGCAACACAGGATTTGCTGAACAGAAAAAACAGCATTCAGGTCAAGGCTCTGAGCCCTGCCAACACTGCTGCGCTATCCAAAAGGAGAAGTCACTTCAGAGTTGCCCAAGCAGCGTCTGATCAACAAAATACTCTTTGCTGCTCTCTCTTGCAAGAGCTACCCCAGAAAAAGACCCCTGAGACCTGGCTTGCCAAGTAGCAGAAGGCCCTCAGCCAAAGGTCACACAAGAAAGCTTTTCCTAGAAATAGGCTGCAGGAACATCATGCTGACTCTGCATTGTTCACCCACTTTGCAGCACAGCAACATGTGAGAGGCCATCGCCTCATTTGATGAAGTTGTAACATTGCGTCTATCCAACTATAGAGAACACGTTAGGTAGAGTATCTACCTAACCGTTGAGGACAATTTAGGTAGATACACCTTAGGTTAGGATGACACCTCATGAGGGCTAGCCCTTGCAGTTTGATATACCTCGACCCATCAACTCCTCCAAGGGAGACAGGGGCTTGTCAGAGGCAACCACAGCTGGGGCAGTGTCCCTGTGGCGGTGGTCTGTCCTGGCCTTCCAGTGGCCAGCAGCCCTGGCCAGCAGTGGTAGAGGCAAGCCTGAGATCTCATCCTCGGCCTCTGCAGCTTGCACCAGCTTCCTGGCCTGCGCAAACAGCACATGCATAGCAGTGATGCCTTATCATATACAGTGTGTTGAAGTTCCAGATGTCAATGATCCTATTTGCTCAACGTCTGTGCATTGTTGGCGTAACACCTGCAATGCTTCGTATACCATACCAAACATGGGCCATGCATTGTGTTCCAGTCATGCAGATTTTACCTGCCAGCATGTGATGCTGATTGATGATTGGCATTCAGGGCAAGTTAGCAGCTTTAGTGTGTCACACAAGTCAAGTCAACAAGGGCAATAACACAGAAAGCTTGCTGTGGCCAGCAGGATTTGATGTGATTGCCAAGAATGATACTACAGCAAAGAAATCTCGTTTGCATTACAGTGGTATGCCGCAAATCACCTGAAGCTTGTTTTAGCTGCTGTGATGCAAGGCCTATATAATACAATTTGTGCTGAGAACACCTGCTTGGCATGTGGATTTGTGTGTGAAAGTGCATTGTGAGCTACGCATGTTGTAGGGACACTTGCAATTGCAAATCATGACCTGACTGACACTTGCAGGTACAAAACTTTACAAAACGTATTTGCATGTACGTTTGTGGGAAATCACCTTCACATTGGGCAAAAGAAGATTGCCACGATGCAAGGTCTGTGCGCCTTGATCATACCTGCTGCATGTACTTGTGAATCCAGAACGAGGCAGAGTGCTCAGCATCACTTCTGACAGCCCTTGGCGCAGCTTGCACAGCCTCCCGCTCTGCTTCATCCTCGCTGCCATCACTGTCCGTGCTCTGTCCACTGCCAGTCAGCTTGGTGTCCACCCCAACAGAAGACAGTGGCACAGCCTGCTGCTGTGGTATGGTAGCAGCATGTGATGGCCTGGCTCTGATCTGGCACTGGCCGGACAGCACGATGTACATGCCATCCCCGATTTCATCTTCTTCGAACACAAGAGATCCTGCAGGACACAGCAGGTGGTATCAGTATAGATATTCTGGGGGTTCATGTGGGTACTCATGTGGGTGTTCATGCTGGTGTTTGTGTTTGTGATCGTGTGAAACATCAACACATAGGCCCAGAGCTGTCAGTATGCATGTGCTGCAGTGTGGTGTACGATGGATGGAGTGTAGCGTGGAGTCAATGCAACCTGCAGGATGTCACTAGTGGACCATGAGTGGCAACAACAACAGTATGTTCCTATAAAAGATGATACATACGACATCCGGCAGGCCACAGCATGCATGCAGCAGCAATAGCAGCTGTCAACCGCAGCATGCTGGTGCCGCCGAACAAGACTTACACAACTGGCTGCATGCACAATTCAGAGCAACACTGAGGCATGGTTATGAGGTTGCTGCTGTACAGCAGTGTTATAGCGCATACCCACCATGCAAAGTTGTTAAGGCAAGCAGGATTGAGATGCATTGGCCATGCAACGAGTCAAAAAGCTTCACCTGCTGCCATTTGCACACGAGTCATTCTGGCAGCCAACTGGAGGCACAGCTCCTCCGGCAGCACTTGCAAGGCCTGCTCAGGGCAGCACTCACCATCAACAACAGCATCATTGATGGTGGTCGTCAGCAGCTGGTTTGGTCAAAATTTTCTGGTTGTTGTGCTGTCATGCGCTGTCACTAATGATTGGTCATGCGCTGTCACAATTGACTAGTCACGCGATGTCACTGTTGATTAGTCACGCGCTGTCACTATCAATTGTCATGACTGCTGTGAGCACTCTTTGAGCATCAATACATGCATACAGCGTGTTCACAACTGTGATGAGCGCATTGGTGCGTCAACCAGCTCTGCTGAAAACCATTGTAAACTAGCCTTGTGTCTTGAGCACCCTTACACAGACAGTTACAGAAGGCCTTCTTTGCATTAAGGCATTTCAAGTGCAGCCGTGTCAAATGCCTGAGCATCCTGAAAAACTGGTGAGGCATTGCTCGCCGGCTGAATGAGATCAGCTGATGTTGCAGCATGCAGCATTTGAACTCTGTGTTTGATGCAACATGGGATGCAGCATGTGATGCAGCATGTGATGCAGCACGTGATGCAGCATGTGATGCAGCAGAAGGCTTGCTACCTGGAGGCTCTTGGTAAGGCAAGCAAGGCAATCTACTTGGTGAGGCGCGCGCTCAGAAGGGCTGAGGGCCAGTATGGCAACGCAAGCAGCTGCCCGGAGTGCTTGCGCCAACTCAGCAGCATCGGCGTCATGTTGTGCCTGTGTCAGCGTTGCATTTGAAATGTGCCACAATGAAAGGCTAGACAAGCATGCACAAGCTGCTCCTTGCTTGTAGACTGTTAAAATCAGCAAGAGCAGTGTGCAGCGTGTAGTAGGTATGTTATGCAGCACCTGCAGTACCATCCATGTGCTTTGACTCGCATAGATGTGCAGGTCAAAGCACCACAACATCGCATTGCTTTGCAAGGTGGGTGCAAGGCATATGCAGAGCTGCATGCAGGCATGTATATGAAGCATACGCCAACCTTCTGCTAAGAGTGAAAGCATCGTGGTGCTTCAGACATGGCTTCAGAATAGTACAGGGTGAATCAGCAAGCAGTGCAGGGGCCAGCAGCAAGACCTGTTTCAGGGACCTGAGCAACCATCACAGGGGCCGAATCTACCTGAGACATGAGAGAGGTAAGCTGGCTGCGGCGTAGCAGGCCCAAGGTTGCACCTCCAGGTCCAGCCTTTATTGTGGCAGTATAGCTGAGGGAGGCCACCATCATTTTTGCAACAGCCACAGCATCTCCGCAAATAGCTTGCGCTGCTGCAGAGCCACAAGCAATAGTTGCTAGTTGATACTGAGCCTGGAAGACTTGAGAAAGAGATGCGACTTGGTGTGGACCCCATGCCTTGTTGGTGCATGGAGGGTTGGAGTATATATCTTGCAGCTAGCAAACAGGTGTGTGACTTCCAGAACAGTGATGGCAAATCTGGCTGACCTGTACTATCTTCCTTGCCTTCACAATCCACTAGCAAATCACAAGTGCCATTCAGAACGACATATGCAGTGTCGCAATCCTCTCCCTTCTGTGCGATGACCTCCCCTGGCTTGTATACTTCAATGCCTGTGCAGCACAGATGGTGTCTGTTCAGGACAGACAGACATCAGCAAGGTTGTTCAAGCTCTAATGGCCAGCGAGTCAGAGTTGGTTACACACTCATTAAGACTTGGAGCCTCTCATTCGATTTGGGCAGCAGCTCCTCATAGAAGCCCTGCAAAAAAGGGTGAGGCCAACCCTTAAGAGCTGACTAGGGGTTTTTCACCATAAATTTTGCTTCAGTGAAGGCTGATCATCAAAGAAAAGTTGAAGCAGCAGGAACAGACCGCACCTGGCATAGCATCTCTGCTGCTCCATGGGTTTGTGAAGAACGGGGCATTTGTTGATAAGGTTTCAGTTCAACTCGCTGCAGGTGCTGCAAGCGGCAGCTGGCTTGCAAGGCCTCTTGGGGACTCTGCCAGTGCGCCCAACCTGTTGACCTATATTGCAGAGTTGCTTACAGAGGCCCAGTAATACTTTTACTGGCGTACATGCCAGACCTACGCCTCTGCTGTATGGTGTCGGTGTTTATGTACTTGCAATACAGCTTGAAATACCACGTCTAATACACCGACAGGTATATTGCACCGAAAAGGCCTATTGGGTCAGACGTGATTCGAAATGCAGGCAGTGACGCTGGACCGTGCAGGCTGCGGACGCCTGCGCATGCGCTTTCGGAACTGTAGTTGCGCATGCACAGTCAAACCTGACTGGCGAGACGTTGACCAGAGTACAATTTAGTCAACAACTTCTCGATTCACTGCGAGAGGGAACCCTGATGGGTTGTGAGCACAGATTGTGCAAGACTCATCCTTGCACGTTTGTGGTAGTGTGTCATCCTTCGTCGATCGTACGTGCGATGTTTCATTAGCGGTCTGTCTGCAAATGCGATAACAACGAAGGTCGCGGGACACTAGCAACCCGCCGACTTGATCACAAGCTAAAAAGAAACTGCGCTCTATGACAGATTTACAGCCGGTACGATGGCGTCAAGGATCAAGCATCTTTGCACAAAGCATGCTCACATTGTTGCAATGCATGGAACATACGCCTGACAACCCTTTGGCCGCAGGTGTTCTGTGGCAACTTTGAGTATGATATGAATGTGCGTGAAATCGAGAGGCTGTTTGATGATTTTGGACCTATAGAACGCGTGGACATGAAACCAGGTCCGAAGACGTCTGCTCACCTGTTCCCACAAGCACTGACTCCACTGATCTGCCTCCACCTACAGCAAAAATGCTAGGTCTGTCTGTTACAGCGCACTCTTTTACAACCCACAGTGTGTCGTTTGCAGGTTATGCTTTTGTCTTCATGCGAGACAGCCGCGATGGAGATGATGCCATTCACAAGCTGGACGGGTATGTCACTGTTTGCCATGTGGCAGCCTGCTGCATTTGCGTTGGTGCATCTGCATTGCTGCCATATGAGCTTTTGACACTTTTAGCGTGCGGTTCCAGGATGGAGTTTGGGAGACGGAGGCGGCCATTGAGAGTAGAGTGGGCTAAGGTGGGCAGGAAACATATCTTGCATCTCATGATAATTCATTATGATGCCTTTATGCATCTGCTGGTGCATTCACCTGTATGTCTGTGCTCATGCTCAGGACAGACGCTGCTTTGAGTAGCTTTCTGCAAGTGACAACATTGTGATGCACAGCAGATGCGAAGCAAGCAAAACAGGTTACATGCTACAGCTTGCATGTGCTAGGGAAATGGTGAAACAAAGAGGCGCGAGGAGAAACGCAGGAAGAACTGCACGCCCACAGACACACTTTTTGTGGTGAATTTTGATCCAGAAACTACACAAGAAAGGGACCTGGAAAAGCATTTTTCTTCCTATGGCAGTCTGAAAAGGGTCCAAGTCAAAAGGAACTTTGGGTTTGTGCAATTCGAGTCCCTGGATGATGCCATTGCAGCAAGAAATGGTCTCAGCCTCAGTAGGCTCCTAGGTATGCATACATGCATGCTCCCATTCACTTTGAGATTGCATGTCACTGCAAGGGAAGTTCGAAATTGACAGGACCATTGACAGGGCAAACCTTGCTGCAACCGGCCATTCCATACCTTAAGGGAAGAATGCAGAAGCTGGCAGCGTTTGCATTGCACTCACCAGACTTGAAGTTTACCTGTCATTGGCTGTGCTTGCAGGCCGAACCCTCACAGTAGAGTATGTGGCACGAGCCCCAGAAAGCAGATCAACAGATGAGCAAGATGCATCTCAAGATAGAGGCGCCAGGCAGGGCAGGAATACCTCACCTCCTCCCCGCCGCCGCAGCAGATCTCCAGACTATGGCACGAGGCAAAGGAATAGGAATAGATCTGTCACCCCACCCCGTAGGCATAGGCGCTCCCCCAGCCCAGGAAGGCAGAGATTGGATAGATCTGCTGCCAAGACGCAGGCTGAAAGCCCAGTGTACGTAAAAAGGTCTCCCAGCCAATCAGCTCGCAGCATTTCACCGAAGCCAACAGGAAGCAGGAGCCCATCAACAGTCCCGTACCAGGACGCCAACAGCAGAGCTGCCAGCAGATCAATGTCAAGATCACCGCACAGGCATTCCAGTTCACCGGCTGGTTCCACATGATAGTCACAACAACATTTCGTTCGAATATGGGTGCAGCGCTGCAAACTCTCCCAAAATTTTCTTGCATCTTGGGATTCCTGGCATGTAGGACAATGCCAAGGCTAGCAAAATAAATGCGCCGCACAGATGCAGTAATGGTGCATTGGCCATGCTGTTTTGCACTATTGCAGCGTGTAGGTATGGTTAGTACCATGCCATTGCAAACTATATATGAAATGAACCGCCAGAACAACTTTGCATATTGACAAAGTTTTGTGACTGTACATTCACAGTCTTGAGCTACTTGGCAAAGTCGGTCACGTCAGCCTGTTCGATAATTCATTGTAGACCTGTCTTGAAGCGTCAAAAGGCAGCCAGTCATACTGTAAGCATTGGGCTCAGCGCATGCACAGTATGCTTGTGTAAGCCTGGACGTGAAAGCCTCGTGCATTCACGCTAGACGACATACGTTGCATAATGGGAGAACCTGACTCGAAGGTGCTGCCAGCGAAACAAACCCAAAGACACTGCTAAAGCTGATTGCAGATCGTGCGGGACAGGAAAAGGAGAAAAGCCTTGTAACCCCTTCAGCCAAAGGGTTAGTGGCAGGTTTCTCAAAAAAGACTGTACATGACATGCAGGCTGTGAGAATTTAGCATGTGTCACATCTTTCACTGCTTCTGTGGCAATCTCTGGCGGTGCAAATGATTCTTTGCCAGAAGAGCCCGATATTGGCCGCTAGCAGCCCAGGTATCCACCTCCTGTGCACGCAGGACAGGCAGCGGATGTGACAGCGCCCTGGTCTGGGCGTTCTTGATGTACCAGCCAAAAGGTGTAGATGTCGCTTCGTTGTATGAATGAGCCTGCACAAACAGAACAAAGACTATGAGGTTGCTGATGCCGAATTGGGACCTTGAGCAGTCAGCTGTCCCTCCTGCCTGTGCTGGCATTTCCTGACCATGACACAGAATGACAGTCCTGACGTGCATGGCATGTGATGACACCCAACGCTTGTGGCTAAAAAGCTGTACTGTCATTGACCTGGCGGAAGTAAAAAAAACCCACCTGTCGAAGGAAAGCTTCCACATTCAGCTCAGCATTGAGTTTGGGTGAGCCTCCAGCTAGTTTCATGAGAGCGCTGATGACCACTCGGTGGTCCTGTGCTACCAACAGTGCCGCCCTATCACATGTCAGCTCAGCAGCCCTCAACCACCGCAAAAGCCCTTCCTCCAATGCTCCAGACAGCAGGGGCAGGACAGATTGGGTGTTGGTGGCAAGAACATTGGCCATCGTCAACCATACACCATGGTTGCATTTCAGGTGCCCCAATTCATGCGCTATGACTGCCTGTGGCACAGCATGACCACATGTCATAGAGCACATGTTCAACGATGCGCTGAGCTCTCCTGATCTGCACAGGATGACATAAAGCACAGGCAGGCTCAACCCACAAGAGGTCTTGGCCCAACAGGTATGAACTGCAACTCAACTTGACCCCTGTTACATCAGACTTACAGGCAGTCTGTCGAACTTCTGAATCAGAAGGAAGCATGATGTACCTGAACTTCCAAGGGTTCCAGAAGCTCTAGCAGAGCTGTGTGGACCACTATGAATGGCTTGCGCCCTCCAATAGCCAGCGTGTAAGCATTGGGCACAGGGTTCTGCATCACAGAAATGTCATCAGCAACTGAGCTGTGCACACAATGCCACACACACAAACAAGAGATCACTGTCATTGTGCAGCTTGAAGCTGTAGGCTTGCACAGAGGTGTGCAGTAACTCTGGAAGATGCAGCACAACTGACATGACACGCACACACACATGATGACAGGCTAGACGCTCACAGTTGCAAGAGTCTGTACAATATGGGCAGATGGTACAGCTTTTACCATGACTGAAGTGGTTGTTGTTTGGCGCTTTCCATGCCATGCAGATTGCAGTTTTTAGCACATCAGACCAGAAAGGGCCATTGACATGGCTCACATATGCATGCACTCAACAGACAAGGCAACGTGTATTCAGACCTGCTTGATATAAAGATCTGGAGGTGCCATTTGCAGTGTGCTTGCAGCTGTGATTAAGAGGCGATGAAGACTTGGTAACTGCTCTGGTCCAACAAGCACTGAAGTGCCAATGTTTTCCAGCAATAACACCTGTTCTGCCACAGGCCCTGCATTTCCAGTTGTTGCAACAACTGGTTAGGTCAATTAGCCAGGCATTCAAAAGATACTTTCATACTTCACAATGTCGCAAGCCTTGTGCAAGAATATGCAACCCTGAAACATACGTGTGTTGAGTGACTGTGCATGTCCCATAAGAAGGTACATACCAAGGACATTCTTTGCCATTGTTTCCAAACCAGGCAGCACCTTGAGAAGCCTAGTGTTCTGCTGGTCTAGGGGGTGCCTACGTAATTCAAATGACTAGTGAGTGTCCAACAACAAGTACAGCAGCAACTGCAGCATGTTCAGCGTTGTCTTGCCTGAAGTCATCACCGTCAAGATTTTGGAACTTGGCAACTCTGGAGTTGAGCGCGCCAGCCTTTGACCACTGGCGGCTTATGCTTGCGCCAGCAAGCTGTGCCTGCAAGACAGTGTAGTGGGTGTGCATCAAAGCGTCCCCAAGGTCACGTCAAGGTGCTGGCAAACATATAGGAGACACACACAGGCACTTTGTGACTGGCGAACCCCACCTTTGGTGCCTGTTTTAGGGCGGTGCGTGCCTTGGTGTGCAGGCTGTGGTCCAAGTCTGGCCGTTGCTGTCCTGACCAAACGGAGGGCGCCAGTCCTACTTGCATTGCGCTGTTTGCTCGCGCTGCTGAATATATCAAGCACCTCGCAGCATATACCCAAGGCTATGCGTTACAGCTGGTGATCATAGTGTGTTGCGGGAAAGTCTTAAGACACGTCAAAGTTTCACAAACCGCGGATCATGCACAGGTGCATGGTGCGTTGCACAGCAAGCGCGCGCTGCATTCTCGCAACACAACGTGTGGGTCTCGCAGGAACAGCGGAAGAGAGAGCAGACAAATAGAGGAGGGAACACCGGATGACTCATGCCATAACCACATGCACAGCCAGGTAGACGAACTGCAGGATGCCGCACAGCTTCTGTCGAGTCGAGCGCACATGTCATAAAGCGTTCCGTAGTTCTCCGAGGTTGACTGTGGAAGCTGCCAGTCTTGAGTCGAGGACGACGCATAAGTTCAACAACTGACATACGTCATAAAGTTCCTTCACTGCACTCTACACACCACTCAGCTGAGGAGCAGCAAGACAAGCAAACCGTTGGCAGCAGACCAATGATTTTTATTTACTTGGGTGGCGGCAGATCTCAATTGTGGTTGACGCTGCTCGGCTTGGCGGTGACAGTGCTGTTGAACAGCGGGTACTTGTCAAACCCTTCGTCATATGCAGTTGGACCCGGCGGGGTGCGTTCTGTCAGACTTGTTAAAAAAAACCAACAAGCGAATCAACTGCCTCATGCACGATTCATTTCTCGGTCCAAGTGGATTTCCATACTGCTGTAGATAGACTTTTCGAGCGGCAGACGACCACTGCATGATCCTTGGAACGCTGACTTTGCCGCAACACCAAGCTTGAATTTGACATGGATGGTGCCTGCCTTTGCTGTTTTTGCTTTTGCTTCCAGCAAGGCTTACTTCAGCATTCGAAGACAGGTATCATAGCTTGCGGCCTCTTTGCAACAGCTTACTACAAATAGAGTCTTGCTCCTATGCAATGGTGTGCTGACCAGGAACAGTCTGCAGCAGTGTGCACCAACTGTCAGCGTGCAATCATGTTTTTGCTGTATGGAGGCAATTTACATCATCGTTATCTCTAGATAGCTGAGATAGAGCTTGACGCATGCAGTGGTTGTAGGGACTTCGCAACAGCTGGAGAGAGCTCTGTCATTCTGTCTGGAACTGGAGGCCCGCTGCAGCTGGGCAGCAGGCACACAGCAACACAGCCACCAGCAAACGACGCCGCTTTGAGGCAGTCAGCAAAATTGTACAGCAACTGCCTGTGGAGCTGTATGTGTCTGAATCTGACTTGCGCAAGCTACCTTTGCCAGAGCTGAAGGTGAGATAATTGACATGTCTATGTTCAAAGTCGTGGTGTACCAGTCACAGAGCATGAGGAATCAGAAAACTTGACAGCAATGGTGCTGCATACGCCCTGCTACCGTCGAGCTCTGCTTGTCTTATATTGCTTGAGGATATACTGCAAGATAATGTGAGTGCGTTAGAGCACATGATCTTTGTATCTTCATCAAGCCCAGCACAAATAAGAGCTGAGCTGTTGTTGTCGCAGAAACGCCTGATGTCCAATGGGCTGAACAGCAAAGAAAGCTTGGACAAAGGAGAGGCAGTTGAGCGCATCCTAGCTGCAGGAAACAGCAGCAGGTCAGGCTTCCAAATGTTCTGCCATGGACATGTTGACTTGCTCGGCCAAGTGCTTATGTGTGCCATCATTGCTGTTTGCCACTCTCAATGCCAGAGCGTCAAACATGTCTCCCATATTACTCAGGAGCTTTATGAGCTACCTGCACATCTTGCTCTGCTGCATGCTGATTTGCGGCGCAATTTGCTGTTTTACAAATATGTGACATGCAATGTTGTGTTATGCAGCACTTCTTGTACTGTGTGCTGTGATGACTATGAGAGCGGTGATGCGCTGCGGGTTTTGAAGTGTGGCCACAAATATCATGTGGAGTGCATAGACAAGTGGCTCTTGTCCTCGACAGATTATCTGCGAGCGCCAGCCTGTCCAATATGCAGTGCTGCTTTGAGCACAGAAGAACACTAATGCCATTTGGGCCCAAGTTGTAAATGAGTGTTTTGCTGGATGGTTTCTACAAAGTAAGGAGCATGTATATTCTGATGTTGTTGCTGAAGTCTTGTATACCATAGTTGTCCATACAGTTACGTTGAGAGTAATCAGTACTAAGGGTCAAGAGGTACGCTGCAGGGATGCTGTATATTAACTTATCTTCTGATTTTGGTAGCCTTTCTGTTCAGATATCTTGCTCTGGCAGCATCTACTGTAATCTGATCTTTTCGTGCAATGCCTGACTGCACCGCTACTGCAACAGCATCAGCTGCTGGCAGGTCTTGGTGTGCTGTCGCAATGGCTGCAGCAGCTGCTGTGTTCCCTCCGCTGAGTCTCTTGACATCGGCATTGCGCAGCTTGGGCAGTATCATTGATACCCAATCTGACTCAACAGGACAAACCTGAATTGCATAAACAAAAATGTCACAGTTTCAAGCCACAGCTTTGCAGTACAGGCAATTCAGATCAAGTTGCACAAGCATGTGCTGGACTTGACTAGCACAGCAACAGGTCGGGATGAGACCCTGGTCGTGAAGAATGACCAGCTGAGACCGCTTCAGGCAACCTTGTTATCATGCTTGAATAGACTAGTTGTATAGTGTATAGATACACTGGTTGTGACATGACACGTGAGATTCCAAGGCAGAAAATTGAGAAAGTCAGAAAATTGAGAAAGTCAGCTCACGCTGTGATACACACACAACTGCACACTTGATTTGAAGCTCACCTTGCTGAGGAAGACTCGAGCAGTTGAGACCAGCTCATGGTAGATGACCCAGTCTGGTAGGAGGCCATCCTCATCAGCAGCAATGCGGGCTGTGGAGGGGTGCAGCTGGGCTAGGGTGGAGGGCTCACTCAGGGTCTTGTACCCGTTGTGAGTGGTCATGCGGCGGGCCAGCCGATTTGCAAATCCTATCAGCAAGGCCTGCCTTAGGCCTGTTGTGCTGCCTGCAGAAAGGACATTGTTTCACACATTGTCCTGATCTTATACAGCGTCCACTCATGGCTCCCACTGTGAACTACTAGGTGACAGTACCTGTCACAGAGTATGCCTGGCAGTGAGCCTATGGGCATTTGCTTGTGAGTGGCGAGCTAAGTGAATCAAGGGTGTGCAGGCTTGTTGACACAGACGGCATCCTTGAGAGATGTGCATGTCCATTGTGTGTTGCAAGTGCATGCTGATGACTTGCGCTGCCCGTTCTGCCGGCAATGCAAACTGGTCTGCTTGCATTGTTCACACATGCATGCACAGTCTGCTTACATGCTAACACACATGCAGACTGATCTGCTTGTATCGCTCACACATGCATGCACAGACAGCAAGGACATGCCTGCATCCTCCGCGTCTTCTTCCTCTCGTCTCCTCTTGTTTCCACTGGTGGAATGCTGACCACGCTCTTTGCCATTGACAGTGCCTGAAAGAAATGCTATGAAACTGCGCAACGGGACAACAGTACCATCATGCAGCAGTTTGCAATTCTCAAACTGCCCTCAAGACAGGTGCTTGACGCCTGGCCCTGGTGTCATCATAAGGGCAACATGACACGACCACCACGTCACGGGGGGGGGAGTGGTGTGATCACTACACGGCAGCGCATGTGGACATCTGCCTTCACCCACTACACTTCAAAATTCATGTGTCCCTAACAGCTGTAGAGACTAGATGTCATGGCTAAAAGCAATGTATTTTTATCACGAAACAGTTGACCGCTCTGGGGGCCTGGTTCTCGATGCGGCAGACACACAGGAGTCACAACTTGATGTAAGCCAATGTGGGTACCTAGGAGGTGGGAACCCTGGGGCCCAGTGATGCCCTCCAGCTGGCGCCGCACATCCCTGGCAAACCTGAGGCCACGTGAATCTAGGCCGGCCTCCTTTGCCCACTCCACTGAAAAGTTATGCTCCTGCCATGCCTGTTGCATACACCACACTGAGGAAAGGACGTAAGATACAGGAAAGAAAAGAAAAGTCTATGCCTTTTGGCTTCATTTTGGTGAGAAGCCAAGTATTTTAGCAAACTGCCCAGGGGGAGGCGAGATACATTCCAGCCTGCACGATATCCTCCCCACTACCGTTACCTGTCCAATCAGGAGCATCATGCAGCTAAATGCCTGCAATGTTCTGTTTAGCAGCAGCCTGAGGGCTGACAATGTGGGATGTCCACAACACTTTATGCCATCTCTGGTTTACAGCCAAGCCAGATGCATTGCAACTAGAGCTAATGGTGACTCTGTACTTCACTGCCTGTACTTCAATGTGCTGAGTAAGTTGATCTGACATGAATGTGAACCCAGCTGGCGTGAGGACATGTAAAGGTGCCACCAGTTGTGCCTGCAATACTTTGCCAGGCTGCAGCCTCACAGGCAGACTGTGAAAGGCTCATCAGCAGAACTGGTGTGAGGGCCTGCAGGCCTATTGATCACATGTCGCTAGCTTCTGTCAAACAGCAGCTGATGTACTAGCTTCTGTCAAATAGCAGCTGATGTACAGCCCAGGTTGACTGACCTGATAGATCCTGAGCAGCCCCACTTGGTCTCCCAGGCCTTCTGACATCAGACCTGCCAACACTTTGCGGCCTCTGTCTGTTGTTCCTCCAGACATGGGCCTGCTTTGCTTGCCCCCCTGATCCCCCCTCACTATCTGCTCAGGGCCCCTGCGGTGACTCGCTAGGCTTGTACATGGCTTGCATGATGTGAAATAACAAAGCCATTATCCAGAGGAAGCGCTCTGACCATGAATATGATGTACTGGCCACAACGGGTCGTCAGACAAAGCAAAGCAGTGCATGAGCAAATTGATTCTTTGTCGGTGCTGCGCTGCGCAACAAACTTCCAGAATACACAGTGTAGTAGGTGAACAGGGATGCATATCACATGGCACCTTGAAATTGCAGCAGACTGTTGTGGCAAAGGCAACTTCCCACTACAGGGGGATCATCAGACTGTTACATGGGGATTATCTGGCTGTTACATGGGGATCATCTCATTGATACAGGGGGTTCATCTGACAGGTACAGGCAAAGGCTTAGTTGACACATGCATGGGAACTGTATCTCAAGATGTAGACTTTAGTCTTAGGACATTCTCTGACTGTGCCAGACAGCAGGGCAACATTTGGTTCTGAAGTCAGGGGTAACAGAACCACAGGGGATGTGCACGACCTGACCTGTTGGTGGACTCTGGAAGATGGACATAGCAGATAGCATGACAGCAGTGATGAATGCATTGACAGGGCATTGACTGTGATACATGCATGACCTGACCTCCCTGGGCAGCCCGGTACAATACATGGTTTCTCATTAAGTTGACGCCAAAAGGCGTAGTCTTCTCTTTTCTTTTTCTTTTCTTTTCTTTTTCTGCATGAACTGACCTGTTGCCCTGGAAGATGGACTCAGCAGAGAGCATGGCAGCAGTGACGAATGCATTGACAGGGCGTTGACTGTGATACATGCATGACTTGACCTGTTGCCCTGGGCAGACCAGTATACTGCTTGGCTTCTCATTAAATTGACGCTGAAAGGCATAGCCTTTTCTATTCTTTGTCTTTTCTTTTTGTGCATGACCTGACCTGTTGCCCTGGAAGATGGACTCAGCAGAGAGCATGGCAGCAACAGTGGTGGCCTGGGAGAGGCAGCCCAGCTGGGTGGCAGCAATAAGGGCCCGGGCCAGGCTGGGCTCCAGGGGTAGGCTCACCATCTGGCGCCCCAGGGGGGTGATGCCCCCATCGATGTCTAGTGCATCCAGCACCCACAGCTGCTTCAGGGCGTTTTCGAGAGCTTCTCTCTGCAGGAGAGATGACATGTGTTGCAGTCTGTGATGGCATGTGTTGCAGTCTGTGATGGCATGTGTTGCAGTCTGTGATAGCATGTGTTGTAGTCTGTGATGGCATGTGTTGCAGTCTGTGATGGCATCTGTTGCAGTCTGTGATAGCATGTGTTGCAGTCTGTGATGGCATGTGTTGCAGTCTGTGTGGGTGCTTGCATGCTGAATGCCAAACTGGAAAGCTGGCAAACATTAAGAGACGGTGTTGTGTCACCAGCTATGGATTGTGTGTCCCATGGTCACAGCTGCTTTGGTGTTGACCCTCAGCAAGAACGCTAGAGAGGCTGTTCCCATCAGGCTGACTGTGCTGTTGCAAATCAGACTGGGTGAAGAAAGATCATCATGATTCTGTCTAGCAATGAGGGCAGCTGTTTGCCTTGTGAGCCGCATGCAGTATACCAGCTGTTACTGGGAGGTCTAGATAGCTCCAGCTAGTAGCACAGATTTTACATTGTTGAGCAGCAACAGACCTGGTCAAGCTCAGGTCAGAAAGCAGCCTGTGGCAGCCATGTGAAGAGTTACTGCACAGACATAGTGCACCTGAGGCTGCCGTGAAGCACTCTGCATCATGAAAACATGCAGTGCTACATTGAAGGCAACAGTGAGGATGTCGACCAATCAGCTGTTTGCCATCGGCACTTTGATCAACCAATTTCTACTGTAACCCCAGCCAGCACATCGGCTTGTCAAGTCTGCAATGCCAGCTGGTGTTTGCAGCCTGCTGATATGACTTACTGTAGGAGCGTCCAGGAAGTCAAAGGCAAGCACATCCACAGGCAGGGGCAGACTCTTCAGTGACAGCACAGTGGTGAGGAGGGAGGTGCGCTGGATCTCGGGCACGGCCACGTTGGGCATGTCCCTCTCAAAGAACCTGGAGGTGTAGAGGCGGTAGCACTTGCCGGGGCGTGTGCGGCCTGCCCGGCCTGCCCTCTGCACTGCCTGCACCCTGCACCCCACCACTGCTAATGGTAACATCAACAACAATAATAAGTGTAATAAATTTTACCAACAATGATGATAATGATAATGAGTACGACAACAATGACAAAATAAACAAAATAAACAACAACAATCATAACAACAACAACAACAACAACAACAACAACAACAACAACAACAACAACAACAACAACAACAACAACAACAACAATAACAATAATAATAATAATAATAATAATAATAATAATAATAATAATAATAATAATAATAATAATAATAATGATGATGATGATGATAATAACGATAATAGTAGTAGTGATAATAATAAAACACTTGCTGGCTCATGATGAGCTAGGTACTTGCGGGGCAAGTCTTGTCTGCAGCATCAACTTGCTGCTGATGTGGCTGCAACAGTCAGTATGCTGTCCATTCCGCAGTGGCTGCATGTTTTCAGCACTGAGCCTCTTTGGACACTGGTGGAGTTGCATGTATGCAGACATTGAGTGGGGTGGTGCATCTAAGCTGAAAATTGAGACTGACCATCCAGGGTGGATGTTGACACTAACCTTGAGATGGGGACTACTGTTGACACTGACCTTGGGATGGGGACTACTGTTGACACTGACCTTGAGCTGGGGACTACTGTTGACACTGACCTTGAGATGGGGACTACTGTTGTTACTAACCTTGAGATGGGGACTACTTCCAGGGAGTCCATGCCAGTCTGGGGATTGTGGGACTTCTGCTTTACCAGGCCTGGGTCTATGACATACACCACCCCCTCCACTGTGATACTGGTCTCAGCAATGTTGGTGGCCACAATGACCCGCCGGCAGTTGGGAGGGCCGGGTGCAAACACCCTTGCCTGCAATATGTGGTCAAGTTGTCCACAAGAGCTGTGCTGCGCATGAGACTGGGCAAGGCAACCAGCATGTTGCCTTGATATCCTCCAGGCACAATTGGTTGGCAGTGAATCCCATATGTGTCTCTTTGGCAGCAGCGTATGGTAATTATATGCTGTTGGAACCAGTGTCGGTGTGTCATGGGATGTTGAGAAGCATGGCATTCAGACAAGCAGGTGAGTTGCAGACGACGTCAAGGGCAGTATGCCTGAAGGCAGCAGACAGCAACATGCACAAATCACAAGATACACAGCAACAACAGAAACATGGGGGTAAATGACCCTTAGAGCGACGTCCACAATGCAACAGCTCCAGTCAAGATAAGAAGCTACCATAGTTCCATATCATTGCATTTGATGACAACTTCTTGTGCTGGAAACCCCACTAATAGCCTTGTACTGCCATTGCCAGTCGTAAAACCTTTTTTTATTGTTTATTGCAAGTGTAGCGCACATGGTTGGTGATGATGAACAGCAGGGTGGGCGCACCTGCAGCTCTGGCGGCAGGGCAGCATAGATGGGCAGGACTAGCATGTCCCCACAGGTGCCTTCTGGCTGACTGCCCACCTCCTCATGCAGCATTTTCACAGCCTGGCATGTGACAAGAGGGACTATGTCAATGGCAATGAATCATCACTGGCAGACTTTGGCACAACACGTTTGTCCTGCATGTTCACTGCCTAAATGAAGCTGCCAAAGCCACTTGCGGTTCAGTAACCTTGCAAGCAGTCTTGTGGCTGATGTACAGGCTGCAAGTGAAAGGAAGCAAAGCGTGGTTGGTAGACGCACTGCTGCAGACAGTGAGCAGGACACATCTGCTGTACAGCAAGCTCATATGTATTGCACCCGAGTTGCAACACATGTCCAAGTCCTGGCAACATGGGAGTCCACCATTTGTAAGCAACAGAAGGAGCAGAGTCAAGTACAGGAACATTGTGCAGGCTTAGTCACCACAACGCACACAGAGCAGGCTTATTCACTACAGTTCACACAGAGCAGGCTTAGTCACTACGATAGACAGAAAATGCCAGGCTACAAGGCTGCAGCATCACCTTGTCGATCTCAGCTTGTCCTGTCAAGAAGATGAGCACATCACCAGCAGGCTCTTGAAGGTGGATGTGCATGGCAGTGTCCACAGCAGCAGCCAGGTAATCCTGCACGTGATTCTCCTTGCTGTTCACAATCTGCACCTCAAAGGTGCGCCCAGGCACACTGAAGACGGGGCAGTCATCAAAGTAGGTGCTGAACTTCTGCCCGTCCAGCGTGGCTGATGTGATGACCAGCTTCAGGGGCTTCTGCCTGCATCAGCACTGATGAGTAAACAGGATACACAGAAGAAGGTGCAATATGACTCATAGCAGTGATTGTTGTGGTGCTACATGGTGTGGGTCGCTTGTGTTGCCCCTTGTTGAAGCACGACGCCTGCTGTGCAGTAATGCACATTTCTGCTGGTGAGCAGAGGCTGTTGGCCTTTTGGCATCTTGCGCTTGCATGGCAACTCATGCTTTGATATGATGCAGATTAGACCCCTCTGGGGGACTCAATACAGACAAGTAAGTGGACTGCAGGAGCTGCTGAAAAGCAGAAAATTCTGCTTTCAAGATGCGTTGCAGCCTTTTTGGCTATGTCTTTGCTCAAGGCAATGATGCAGGGAGTGTTCACAAAACCTGTGCCTGCTCAGCGCCATATCTCACACATGTGACAGGAGCAACTTCATAGAAGCAAAGCAACAATGCAAGAAAAGGGGCCATTAGTAACCACTGCAGGCTGTCACGACATTGAGATTGAGACATTTGACATCAGCCTGAGAGGAAGGGGTTCAGACCGTGATTTGACCAGGCCTTTGAGGACCCCAAACAGGATGTCAGTGTTAAGGCTGCGCTCATGAGCTTCATCAAGCACAATGACAGAGTACTGCTGCAGCTCTGGCTCGTCTAGAAGCTCCCTGAGTAGGGTGCCATCTGCATGAAACAGAGTTCTGACATTGTGATCTGTTTTGAACAGAGGGTCATACTCCCGTACTTGCAACGATTACTGTTGCGTTTAGTATTCAGTGAGTTGTCCATGCTGATTTGTATAGACGTATCCAATGCATTGCATGCATTGAATTACCACATTGCTCGTGCACACAGAGGGTACGGTCAGCATGATCTTGTCATACTGCTGCACCTCATGGGTGAGGCAGATCACAATGAGCAAGGTTTTGACATTTTATATGACAGTCTGCAGCACCATACTACTTTACAAAGGCACTTGAGGTAGGCTTTGTCCTGTGATGCTGGTGTCTCATGCAGCATAGCAGTTGTTGTTGCCAGACTTGGTCGCAGCTCCTACCTGTCAAGTATTTGATGCGAGTGCTGCTTGAGGCACGTTCTTCAAAGCGCACTGCATACCCGACCTCCTGACCTAGCTCACAATCACACTCTTGTGCAACTCGGCGTGCCACACTCACAGCTGCCTGATCACAGACAGGCCCAAAGGATCAAGGAGGTAACTGGTTCATGACTCATGCATCTGGCATGGTTGCTGGATGAAAGATGAATGGACTGAACTAAACGTAAGACAGGACGTTTCCTGCTATTTGAGTCTGTTGTGAGGGCATCAATAAGCAAAACCAACACTGACTGTCTTGTAATGACTGCAGATGTGAAACAAGCTTTGCAGCATTTAATGAAACCTTAATAATCAAACATCTTTGCAAAGGGGCCGCACCACTCGGCGTGGCTGTGTGACTGCGATCTTGCCATCTTTGGCAAAACCAGCCTCCTCAAGAATCTGCTTGAACACCCGTTGTCGTCTCAGTCACGAAGTGGCCAGGCCGCATCAAGATGCTGTGGTCCACAGCAGTCATTTCAGGCATCCGGCGGGACTGGTGGACTCACCTGAGAAATCTGTGTTGTCTTGCCCGAGCCGGTTTCTCCTATCACAATAGTGACTAGGTTATTGCTGACAGCGTCCACGATCTTGTCGGTGTATTCGCGAATGGGCAATGTCCTGGGATCCATCCTGCAGGATCGTTTTTGCCGACTGTTCCTGCTGCCTCAGTGGATGCATGCATCCACTTTGTTTGACATCACACTGAGCACCTTCTCAGCATCGCAGTGATACGTCACCTTTTCAGGAACAGACAGCACAGCTGGAACGTGCAGCAAGTTGTGAAGCGATCAAAATGCTGTCTCACAACTCGCAGTCATCAGTCAGTCCGTTGAAGTTGTGCAACGTTGACAGCTGAGAAGAAACGATTGAGCTTATGCATGCCTCGAGGCTGAGCTCGGTAGAAAAGTGCTTTGAGAAATACTTGGTGATCAGCTGGCATGCACCAAATGTATTGTCATGACATAACTTTTACTGGTGCCTGCAAGGAAGGAGTTCAGGCTCAAGGGCTATTCGGTGGTTCAGTAACGCCAGCTTGATGGCCCCCGCGACCTAACCTCATACAACAACATCAGCAACGTCGAGCGAACTTTGGCGCTGCATATAGGCGCGATGCAAACTGCGATGCAAAGTGAGAGGGAGGAGCAAAGGTACACACTCGTAATGCCAGCGAGAAATGCATGTAACGCGGTTGCACCAGTCCATGGAGGTGCATGCAGGGGATCTGTACGCTGCTCTCCACAGGAAGTAGGCTGTTCAGACGAAAGGAGATTTTTACTGGAACTGGAATTTGTCCAGTGTCTGAGCAGTCCTCAATACTTGAATTGTATGTGGAACTTCCATAAGAGTGCTGCCAGGAAAGCATCATAAGTCATGCCTCAGTAGCATGGCCTAGCGACATGTCAATGCAGGGCTCTCTCAAAACCGTTTCTTTGAAGATGCTGCATTCATCAACTATTTGGCATATCTCAAGTACTGGAAACAGCCAGAATATGCTCGTTTCATCATGTAAGCTGGCAGGACATGCCTGAGTTGCTGGGCAAAGCTACTAAGGTTGTCTGAGTGCATGTTGCTTGGACGCAGATACCCTCATTCATTATTTTTCCTAGATTGCTTGCAAAATCAAGATTTTCGGACTGCAATGGCCAGAAATGAAATCAAGGTGAGATTAATTTACTGTCAATATCTTTGAGCTGTGCTTGATACCGGTGCTAGTGATGCAGGAGATGGTGCACAGCCAGCAACTATTCTTTTGGCAGCACCACCGCAACAACAGAACCAGTGTCACTCGAGAAGCACAAGGGGACACTGACAATGCTGCAAGTTAACCGAAGATATCTTACAGTGACACTCAATGTGCTTGAAGTGTCCATGCAGCCTGTCCTTGGAGAATAAGCAGGACGTGTGCAGCTGAAACAATACATTTACTCCTGTGCGTGCTGCTTGCTAGACTTCTGTCTGATTTGGCAGTGTAAAGTACAAGTGGCACTTGCTCACAGCTCAGTCGAGCTGCAGGCTATTTGCCCATATTTGCAGAGCAGCATCATAGGTTGTGTTGCTGTAATGAAGCCCATCATGCGTGCAATCTGGGCCACAACCTGCAATGCAAGGACGAGCATCTCATTCTGCTCATGTGAGCTATACAAGTGCAAGCTGCGTTGCACCCACATCTGCAGACGGCATGAAACGCTCCTGAAAGTGACAACGCGTTTGTTGTGCAGCCACTGTGTCACAAATGCCAACATCGCAGGCCTACAAACCAAAGGTGAGATGTGCAAGAGCACGCGTACAATGCAGAGCAATGCAGCACATACCTCTTGTCAAGTGGTGCATATCTACTAGACCAAAGGGGCCTGCTGGCAGCAACATATGGCTGTCCAATATACACTGGTTGTACTCATCTACACGCTGCAGCGTGAGTGCTTGTTTCTTCTCGTCAGTTTTCAACTTTGGTGGAAATACTTCTGTGATGCTCAAGAAATGCATCCGAACATCACATCTCTGCAGCTAACAAGAATTTGTAAGAACAGCGCGTTCTTGACATTTGGTACAATCACCAGATTGCTCAAGCTAGCATCTCTTCAACAACAAATGTTAACCCAGCCAGTTGAATGTTTCCTCACCTGCTTGTTAACAAGGCCATCTGACAGATTGCCCAGCTGGAGCATTGCTGACTTGTAGCCTTCGGGATCACCAATGTGTAACATATGCCACAGTCCAGTGCTGATGATGATGTAATCAGGCTGCTCACTGCCATGAGTCCTGCATGTCACATGCCTGCATGCTGCAGCTGTTCTTGGCCAAACAACATACCCCAGTAGTGATGCATTTGTGCAAGAAAACCCCGAAACTTGTCTATAGTCAGCTGATGGCAAGGCGTGACTTGCCAGAACAAGCAACATGCTTTTGAGTCTGAACTTACCATTTTGTTATGCGTGAGGTGATGTTTGCAGTATATGGCGCCCAGATGAATGAAGCTCTGATGTCGCCTGGCAGAGTATACTCGAAGTCGCGGTGCCCAAATACGATCTGTTCATCTGCAGATCATCACATCTCAACGTGAAAACGACCACTGAAGCAACACCTCAATCGGTCTTCTGCCCAACAAGGGGGAATCTGATGCCCAACAGCTTGTTTGCAGATGCACCTCATTCATAGGTTATGCAAAAGTTGTTGTGCAGACTCCTATGGACAGCTGACTGAAAGGATGTCATGTTGCCAAAATTGAAGTCATGCATACATTGGTTCTCTGTGCAACAGGGGCTTTGTACTCAAGCGTGGTAAACTCACCATCATCAGCAAGAAGCCTCAGCAAAGCAGCAAACAGAAAACGTGTGATTGAATCTCCAGCCATGACAATCCATTTCTGCTGCAGCACATGCCGTGCCTGCACTGTGCTCAACCTAGCCGCTCCACATTGTCGCCCTTGTGGACCCCATTGCCAGCTGTTGGCATGATTGGGCCCGCATGTAGCTACACTTCTAGTAGATGGCTCACATCTGCATATTGTCCTTGTGGATATCAAGTCGTGCCCATGGTACAGCAATAAGCATATACTCACAACAGTTGCATTCATGCTCGTATCCAGTGCCATATTTGAGATCAGTGTAAAAATCCTGTCTGAAATGTCTGTGATCATCCTGGGGCAAGCTACACCTCTGAGCATTGCTGGCTGATTGTGGCAAATGTGTCATAGATGGGCCATGCTTGTTACATGCCTCGCAACTCAGAACTGATACCTGACATATGGCACCTGCACCCATCCTCCTGAATTCAACAGCAAGCTGCATTGGCCTCCATAATCAAAGGTCACCTCAGCTCTGGTTGTGCTGCACCAGGTAGGAACTCAGTAAGGCGAAAGCCTGGCAAGAACGCAGCAAGTGTAGACGCTATGCATTCCAAGGTGCTGCCGGAACTGTGAAAAGCGGACCTGCTGCTTACAGCCGTGGGCGCGGCTCTGAGCAGTGTCCCAGGGAGCTTGTTGAGTGTGAGCAACAAGGCGGCGAACAGCCCCAGCCATGCCAACACGACAGCAGTATGCCTGAGTGATTTGCGGACCCGCATCACGCGGCATCCCTTGGGATCATCACCGCTGGCAAGTCTGTTGGTGATCAGCAACCCATACTCGTCGTGGACTCTGACCAGAAAGGAGTTGAGAGTCCGAACGATCACAATGACAGCAGCTCAAGCGCCAGATTTGCTGCCGACACAAGCTGGGCAACACCGGCGTAAATGGCCGATGCGCAGCGCACTTTCCGCAGCAACGCCACACACAAGCGCAATTGCAGTGGCTCCTCTGGATTAGTCATGAGGGTCCACGATGACTGTGTTGACTTCGTTTGTTGCAAAAGTGCGCATAGCTTTGCCGTGTGCCCGCGTTAAGCAGATGTGGATCGCTATCATGACACAGCCAATTTCGTGAGGTGCGCATGCCTATCAGAAAGCACACCCAAAGCTTGAGACCCAGGTTTACTATTTCCGATAGCGACAGCGACGACGAGATCTGTCTGAATCTTGTACGATACCAAGAAGCAGAACTTGGGCCCGCACTGCATACAAGGTAAGTTTCTTCAGGAGCTCGCGATCCTGACTCAGTCCTGTTCAGGCTAAGTCTCCGTCGCGGTTCAGGGCAAACTATAAGAGGGCGGTAGAAGAGCTAACAGCGCTTCTCCGGCAAGCTTATGTACAGCATGCAGACAAAACGATCCAGGAACTCATCTTTGAGGATGTGTTGCTAGCAATACGCCTCTGTAGCAGGTTTTTTCGCTGTATCTGTTCCTTAGCTGACGTGTTCTGACCTGCCGGTGGTGAAAAAGTGCTGCTGCTTTATACAGGCTAGAGCGTGACAGGAAAGCTGTAATTGGCCTTGCGGAGGCAGCCAAGCAACGCTTGCGCCAAGCCAAATTGCGTAGAGTCCAACAGGAATACAAACAGAGACTTGTCACCCTCAGCCGGAAAGATAAGCAGTCAGGTCAGGGCCAGAGATCTACATATATATACATATATATCATCTACTTAAAAGCATCTGCTTGACAGCCAACTGTCTCAGTGTTGATTGTCTCGATATGTATCAGGTTATGCATGCAAAGCTTGCCAAGCCTGTCTGGCCAAATCTGTTCATGCCATGTCATGATGTGCTGGCATGCCAGTACAAGGCTACTGTTATGTCACCTATTCTACCACCATGACACAATGCGCAGCTACATCTAGCATGCCAGCAGGGACCAGCAAGCACATCAGTATGCAGCGTGAACAGCATGTATTGTGAGTCATCTTGCAGGTCTCTCAGAGGACGATCCAGATGGTGTTGATACCATGCTGGGCGAGTTGCCATTGGAGGTGCTGCAGCACATGTTCAGCCTACTTGATCCTCTGACCTTGGGAGCTGTCAGCTGTGTGTCTACAACCTGGCATCAGTTGTCAGAGGAAGAGAGCCTCTGGAAACGCTGCTTGACGCAGGTTGCAGTTGACAATGCAACAGCGCAGAGCAAGTCAGCTGCAACATA
>JAABUK010002567.1_pt1 | contig 32381 bp, 33 predicted proteins | sample 5559141 | NCBI WGS metagenome assembly JAABUK01 (sample SAMN10711869, study PRJNA513367) | rock metagenome | isolation source: Antarctica rocks | place: Antarctica: Victoria Land, Pudding Butte nord | collected 2016-01-03 | reverse complement strand
CCATAGGCGGGATCGCGGCGAGGTTTAGTCCAATACGTTTTTTGCTCACCGGCGCGGCCCCGAGCCCCGTCCGCTCATGGCAGCGTTCGTGCGCCGCGCCGCCGAGCAAAAAACGCTCTTCATTATGGCGATGCGCCGCGACGTAATGGGCCGCTTCGTCCTCCCACGGCCGCTATGGGCGGTGGGATGGTTGTGCACGGGAACGATGACGGTGGCGGTGGGCATCATGTTGGCAACTTGGTAAAGGGCCGCCTTAGAACAAACTCTTGGGCCGCATCATCGCCCGCAGATATGATCGGATCCAGAGTCCGCCCTCCACCATCAGCGGCTATCCAGTCATGACGTCGATCCGCCCCGGCGCCGCCCGTGCGGCAGCAGCCTGGCACTTTCGGCGTCGAGGGGAATCGCAGAGATGGCGAATGATGGTGGAACCCGCGCGCTTCAGATCCGCGATAGATACGGGTCGGACAACCGCGCCGATCAAAGCGGCCCGCAAAGCGCCTTGCAAACGCCACAGCGAAACCGGCCGGTTGTCGCCAGTGGAGCGTACAAGGGGGGAGAGTCGAGGACTTCGCCCGTGGCGTCCTCGATGATTAGCGCCAGAATGAGATGCGACAGGAGCCAGCTTCGGGCCATAACCGGGTCGCGGGCCACAAGGCGGTGCAGACCCAGGCTGGTCTTCAATCGCTTGAAGGCCAGCGGGAGCAGGAGCGTGTAGAGCCCCGTGACAACCGGGGTGCCGGCAAGGCGCGTGTAGCCCATTACCTCCGGGATCGCGAGCGCGGCCAGGGTCGCACCCGCGATGGCGTCGACCGGCAGACGGGACAGATCCAGGGGGAGCAGCCCTTGCAGGATCGGCAGCCGGAAAGGCCGAGCCTTCGCGCCCACGCTCATCGGACCATTCTCCCCGGAATCGACGTACGATCTCCTGATTGCGAGACCGCGGCGAGATCGTGCGTAATGGTGCGCGGTCGTCGCAGGGCAGGGCAAGGGAGCACGGGCGGCATCAAGGCAATCGGGGGAGCGATCAAATGCTGGCGGCGACCATGGCTACGATGCTGGCTGTCATGAGCCCGACGGCGAGCCAGCCGATGGTCGTCAGGGCGGCGCCTACGGTGAACTCGCCCATGATCCGCCTGCTGCCGGCCATGAGGACCATGAGCGCCAGCACCGGGACCGCGACCACGCCGTTGACCACGGCGCTCCAGTAGAGGGCGCGCATCGGGTTGACCCCGGCGAAGTTCAGCCCCACCCCAATCACGACGGCGGCGGAGAGCGTCGCGTAGAATGCCTTGGCCTCCAGCGGCTGCCGGGCGAGGCCGACCGTCCATCTCCGCGCCTCCCCGACCGCGTAAGCGGCCGACCCCGCCAGGACCGGAACGGCGAGCAGCCCCGTCCCCAGGATGCCGAGGGCGAACAGGGCGAAGGCGAACCGACCGGCCACGGGCCGCAGGGCATTGGCCGCGTCCGTCGAGCTCTGGATATCGACCTTACCGGTCGCGTGGAGCGTGGCCGAGGTGGTCAGCATGATCGCAAGGGCGACCAGGGCGGCAACCGCCATGCCGACGCAGGTGTCGAGCCTGATCCGGTGCAGCGCGGACGGCGCTTGCTCGGGTGGGCCTCGCGAACGGCTCGGACCAGGTCGGGCGCAACTACATGCGCCACAACATGTCCGTGCTCATGGCGATCATGAAGGAGCCAAACCCCACGGTCTTCCAGAAGACACTCGCGGTCAGCGACTACTATTTTGGCGCGCCTGACTGGGAGTACCCTCTCGGCCTGATCCAGATGTGCGGCAAGACCCACGCCGCCCAGATCCGCGGCGAGGAACTGCCGGAGTGGCTGGAGTGGCTGCCGAAAATGCCGTTCGAGAAGATGGCCGAGCACTCGATAGACTTCTGGCTCCAGAGCGAGGACCTGCCGCGCCCGGAGAACCGCATCGCCTACGACGGCGACCGCGTCGTGCTCGACATCCACGAGGGCAATTTGGAAGCGGCGGTGCGGCTCAAGCAGAAGCTGAGAGACATGCTGAACGCCATCGGCGCGCATCCCGTGCTGCTCGGACGCGGGATCTACCTCGGCAAGGACATCCCGATCGGCGGCACCGCCCATCAGGCCGGCACGGCGCGGTTCGGCACCGACCCGGCGACCTCCGTGCTCGACCTCGACTGCAAGGCGCACGAGCTGGACAATCTCTACGTCACGGACGCAAGCTTCTTCCCCTCTATCGGCGCCGTGAACCCGACGCTGACCATCATCGCCAACGCGCTGCGGGTCGCGGACCGGCTCAAGGAGCGGCTGGGCACATGAGTTCTGGTGGACAGGCTTTGGTCACGCGGTCTCAGCAAAGTGCGCGCAGCACTTGCGTCGTGGAGCAAGGATGCAGCAAGCACCGAGTTGCGCCAGTGGTCCGGGCATGAGCCCGCATGGTTTAAGGCTTCTGCGAGAGGTATCGAGCGGAGCTGAAGCACAATCCTGAGCCAGTCGAGAGGTTGAAGCGCGTTGATCCCAGGAGGGTCGGCGATGGTCGAAAAAGCGATGCTCCAGGCGCCGGTCTGGAGCCTGATCGTTGTGCCCGCCCCGGTGCCGCTATGGTAGCTGCTTCCACTCCGGCAGCTTGCCGCAGCACCACCCCCGTGTTCGACCGAGGCGACGGTCCGGCCGGGATGCTGCGCTTCCACTGTAAGGCGCCCGGCATTTGGGGGCTGATCCGCGTGCTGGAGGGCCAGCTGCTCTACCGGGGGCTCGACCCGCCTTCGGAGCGCGCCCTCGATCCCGCGGGTGCACCGGGCCTGGTCGAGCCAGGCTGCCGCGCGAGGTCACCTCGCTCGGGCCGGTGCGCTTCCAGGTCGAGTTCCATCGCATGACAGGGACAGGTGAGCTGCCGCCGCGGCGATCTCTCCAGGGCCGAAGGGATAGGCCAGGCCTCGACCCGCTCCTTCGCTCGCACCGCGTCGCGCTCGGCGCCGGGCAGGTATCGTGTGCTGGCGAGCCGTGGCTGTACCGGGCGTCAGACCCGATCGCGCGAGGAGCATCGCAATGGTGTTCCGCAACGATCCAAGGAGGCTGTTCCTAGCAACCACTGGGCAAGGCGCGACGACGCTGGAACGGACGGTGACCTCCCCCACGCGTTCGAGGAGCTTCCCCGCATCCGGTGACTTGGCGACCCCGGGCGGCTCACGATGGGCGGTGCACTTCGGGCGGCAGCGTTTGGCACGCATGCTCCACAAGCCGGGCGGGCTCAGTCGGCGTCCGACGAGAGGCGCGCGGCGATGTCGGCTGCCACGCGTCGCCGTGGGAGAGAGCCGGCGGGAGGGCCAAAGGTCCTGAACCGCTCCACCGGGCGGTATGGCTCCCGCAGGCTTAATCGCAGGGGAACCTTTTCGCGGCGGATTGCGTCCAACAAGCGGTCGCACATCCGCGGCCTGCTCCCAGGAGGGATTATGCCGCTGACCAGACGCTCTGTATTCGCCGCCACCACCGCCCTGCTCGCCTCGAGCGCCGCCAGGGCCCAGGCACAAGGCAAGCCCAACGACGCCCAAATCGCCCACATCGCCTACACGGCTGACAACATTGACATCAAGGCGGGCCAGCTTGCCCTGCAGAAATCCAAGAACCCGAAGGTCCGGGCCTTCGCCGAGGTCTGAGGTGGTCCCCGGCATTCGGACAGGTTGTTAAGCTTGGTTCGCCCTTTGAAGGACGGACCCATGGTGGGCAAGCGGAAGCGTTACTCGGCTGAGTACAAGGCGAAGGTTGCAATGGAGGCGTTGCGGGGTGAGCTGACGACCTCGCAGTTGGCGACCAAGCACGGCGTGCACCAAACGATGGTCGGCGAGTGGAAGCGGCAGGCGATGGAGGGGCTGGTTTCGGTATTCTCCGGGAAGGGAGAAGCGAAAGAGGGCATCCGGGAAGAGGATTTGGAGAAGCTGCACGCCAAGATCGGGCAGTTGGTGGTGGAGCGGGATTTTTTGGCGAAAGCGTCCGGGCGATGAGCGTGGAGCGGAGACGGGCGCTGATTGAACCGGAGCACGGGCAGCTGTCCATCGTCCGGCAGTGCGAGTTGGTCTCGATCAGCCGGTCGTCGTTCTACTATCAGCCGGTCGGCGAGACGGCGGAGAACCTGGCGCTGATGCGGCTGATCGACGCGCAGTTCCTGGAGACGCCCTGGTATGGCTCGCGGCAGATGGCACGGCACCTGCGTCGTGATAGTCATGAGGTTGGGCGCAAGCGGGTGCGGCGTCTGATGGCCGTGATGGGGTTGGTGCCGATCTACCAGCGCCCGCGCACGACGGTGCCGCATCCTGAGCAGCGGATTTATCCGTACCTGCTGCGCGGCTTGGTGGTGGAGCGGTCGAACCAGGTCTGGTGTGCGGACATCACGTATATCTCGATGCGGCGGGGCTTTCTGTATCTGGTGGCGGTGATGGACTGGGCGACCCGGAAGGTGCTGGCTTGGCGGGTGTCGAACACGATGGATGTGGCGTTCTGCATCGAGGCGCTGCGGGAGGCTTTGGCTCGGTTTGGCTGTCCGGAGATCTTCAACACCGACCAAGGTAGCCAATTCACCTCGTCGGAGTTCACCGACGTGCTGAGGACAGCCGACGTGCGCATCTCGATGGACGGGCGGGGGCGCTGGATGGACAACGTGTTCATCGAGCGACTGTGGCGCAGTTTGAAGTATGAGTGCGTCTACCTGCACGCGTTCGAGACTGGCTCGGAGCTGCGCGCGGGGCTCTCGCGGTGGATCGGCTACTACAATACCCGTCGGCCTCACTCTACATTAGCCGGGCGCTCACCCGACGAGGCATACGGGATGGGCGCGATGGAGAGATTGGCGGCCTGACGACAACCAGAACCAAGCTTAACTCGGCTGCCAAAATGTCCTAACGGACGGGACCACCTCAGACATGGTGCGCGACCATACGGCGGTGAACGAGAAGGCACTCGCCCTCGTGAAGAAGCTCAACGTCACCCCCGAGGACAACGCCACCAGCCGTGCCCTCACCCAGCAGGCCGACGCGGAGTACCAGAAGCTGGGCGCCCTGAACGGCGCCGCCTTCGACAAGGCCTATGCCGAGAACGAACTCGCCTACCACCGTCAGGTGATCGATGCCTTGCGCACCACGCTCATCCCATCCACGACTAACTCGGAACTGAAGCAGCTCCTCATGACAGGGCTCAAGATCTTCGAGGGCCATCTTCAGCACGCGGAGCAGCTCGTGCAGGCGCTGAAGTGACCGGAGCGATTGTGGGCCATTCAGCGGGGAGCCTCGTGCGTAACGCCCTCGCGACCGCCGCGGTCGCGGCGGCGCTGGCCCAGCCCGTTTCGGCCAAAGGACAAGTGGACCGGATCGCGATGAAGGACATCGCCTACCTGCCGGTCACAGCCACGGTCCATGTCGGCGACGCGGTGGAGTGGGACAACGAGGACATCGTCGCCCACACAGCGACATCGAAGGTTGGCGGCTTCGATGTTGTTGTCCCACCCGGCGGCCAGGGCAGCACCGTCGCGGCACGGCCTGGGATGTTCGCCTACACCTGCCGCTATCATCCGAACATGAAGGGCCAACTCATCGTGGAGCCTTAACCTCGCGAGCCGAGCAGGTTTCGGGAACGCAGTTCCGCTGCCTGCGGCTCCCGCTAGTGTCGTCTATGCCGCTCTGGTCGGCCACCGCCCTGACCCGAATGACAAACAGACCCGCCAGGACCGCAGCTGTGACATAGGTCTGAACTTTCATCGGGACGGCCTCCGCCTTGGTGCGGATGAGGCTCGCCACGCCGGACCCGGCGCGAACGCCAGATCGCGCGGGACCTCGCCGGTGTACTCTGGCGAAGGCCATGCTCGACATTGCCGCCCAGCTTGAAACCTGCGAGCGCAAGCTGCGTGCACGTGAGTCATCCCGAGAAGGTTAGGGGAGATGATGCACGGAACTTGTCCAAGGCAAGGGCGTAGCGTAGCGTTCGCGCTGGGTCACGACGAGCAGGCTTCAAGACGGACCTGTCCGAAGTGCTGCGACACAAACGCACGGGTTGTCCCAGGAGCACGGTATGGCCATTCAATTGCAACAGTTGCATCCTGCTCTCGTGCATCTTCCGATCACCCTGCTGCCGCTCGCGGTCGGTGCAGACCTTCTGGGGTGCGCCACCGGCAACAAGTCACTCTTTGGCTTCGGTCAGAAGGCTATCGGGCTCGCCGCGGTGGGCGCGCTTGGCGCGGCCATCACTGGGCTCATCGCCGGAGAGGAGGTGAACGTCAAGGGCGAGACGCAGGACATGCTGATGACGCATCGCAACCTGAACTTCGTCGCCACAGTAATCGCCACCTCGATGGCGGTCTGGCGCGCCGAACACAAACGGCCGAACGCCGTCTATCTCGGTGCTGGCCTCGCTGGGGTGGGCGTGCTGGCCTACACGGCCTACCTGGGTGGCAAGCTCGTCTATGACGACGGCGTGGGCGTGGAGCCTGCGCATGGCGTATACCGGACGGATGCGCCAGCCTTGCGATCGGGGCAGTTTGGCGCGTTCTTCGAGACGGCAGCGACGGACCTCTGGCACGGCATCCAGCACATGATAGAGGAGGTGCGCCAAGGGAAGCTCGTGCCAACGATCGTGGCCTGGTGGACGGAGCGCCGTGGTTCTGCCAAGCAGGCCACGAAGCAGATCGGGGCGGCGCCAACCTCCTGACTCTCGAAACGACAACCCGGATGAGGCTGCTGCGGCACCCTCATGTCCGCATCTCGCGCGGGTACTGCGACGCAGGCATTCCGAAGTCTACGAGAACCCTGCCGGAGGGACCGAGAGACAGAGCGATTCCAAGTCGGCCAGCACGTCACCCCTGGAACTCGGAGCCGGCCACGTCAGCGGCAAGATTATCGGGGATGACCCAACATTCGCGCCGCGAGGTGCAGAGTAGGTCAAACGCCTGGATCAGACACCCTCGAACAGGAGCTGCGGTGAGTCGGCGTTCAACCCAGGCGATCCAGCGGCAGGCGTGTGCTCATGTTGAGGCGAAGGTGCCGTATGGGTTGACTTACCCAAGGTGAGCGGTGAACAGGTTCCACAGCTCCGGGGCGTCGAACCGGTCATGGTAGAACAGGCGCGTAATCGCCTCGCAGCGCTGGCGCAGAGCAGGCACGGTCACCGCTACGAGGGCGTGTTGGTGGTCAACATCTGGGAAAGATCCTCCGGGCTCGGCCGGGCACACGGCGTAAGATATATGTATGGTGTCCGTCGTCGCGACACTGCTCTATCCTGGATGTGTCTGAGCCGGCTCGCGCCGCGGCACGCCTAGGCCGCGACCGGTGCCTACGCGGCGTTCAGCAGAGCGCCCAGCTCTGCCCGCCGCTGCACGAGGTCGGCTAGGCAGTAGCGGTCGAGCACGGCCAGGAATGCCTGCCGAGCTTCGTAGACCGCACCACGCAGCCCGCAGGCCGGTACGATCGCGCAGGGCGCATGCACCGGCTCGAAGCAGGGCACGAACGCCATGTCCGGCTCGACGCGCCTGATAACGTCGCCCAAGCCGATCTCCCCGGCAGGCCTGGCGAGGCGCAGCCCACCGCCCTTGCCTCGCGTGGTTTCCACATACCCGGTCAGGCCGAGTTGGTGCGCCACCTTGTTCAGGTGCGTCTTGGAGATGCCGTAGGCGCGGGCGACCTCGGCGATGGTGGCGAGGCCGTCCCCCTTCACGGCAAGGTACATCAGCATGCGAAGCGAATAGTCGGTGTAGACGGTCAGGCGCACGGCGGCTCCGCTCCCAGGGTGGTCTTGCCCACCGCGAAAGATATACGGAGCGGCGACGTGTGATTGTCCTTGATCGACGTCGCCTTGCTTCGCTCGCGAGCGAAGGCGATTAGAGAAAGAATGAGAGGACATCCTGCTTCTCGGGGGCGGTGCCCGCCTGTTTGCGAAAACGCAAAGACCGCGGGCATCGTGCTGGGTAAACTTCCGAGTGGATTTTGCCCCCTCCATCGCCGTTCCGCCAATCGCACGGGAAGAACCCGGAGCGGCGTTCCGCACCCAAGCGAGTCGTGACGAGAGTTCCAGCGTTCAGGAGGGTGATGATGTCCACGACCACCCACGATCACGAGCATAGTCCTCACCCCGGACACCCTCGGGGCTTTGTGGTGCGATGGCTGTTCAGCACGAACCACAAGGACATCGGCACCCTCTACATGATCTTCTCGGTGTGCGCCGGCATCGTGGGCGGCGTTCTATCACTCATTATGCGCGCGCAGCTCATGCATCCGGGATCGCAACTCGTGACTTCCGGGCAGGAGTGGAACGCGATCGTCACCGCGCACGGGCTGGTTATGATCTTCTTCACGCTGATGCCCGCAACGATGGGCGGCTTCGGCAACTGGTTCGTGCCGTTGTTGATCGGCGCGCCGGACATGGCGTTCCCGCGGCTGAACAACATCAGCTTTTGGCTACTGGTGCCGGCGTTCACGCTGGTGATGGCCGGGTTGTATACGGGTGAGGCCGGCACAGGCTGGACGTTATACCCGCCGCTGTCCAATTCGACGTACCAGCCCGGTGTCGGCGTGGACTATACCCTCTTTGGCCTGCACCTAGCGGGCATCAGCTCGCTGCTCGGCGCCATCAACTTCATCACGACCATCTTCAACATGCGTGCGCCGGGCATGACGCTGCACAAGCTACCGCTGTTCGTCTGGTCCGTTCTGGTCACAGCGTTCCTGCTCCTCCTCTCGCTCCCGGTTCTCGCGGGCGCCGTCACCATGCTGATCACCGACCGTGACTTCGGCACGTCGTTCTTCAACCCTGAGGGCGGTGGAGACCCCGTCCTATACCAGCACTTGTTCTGGTTCTTTGGCCATCCGGAAGTCTACATCATGATCCTGCCGGGGTTCGGCATCATCAGTCACGTCATCGCTACGTTCAGCAAGAAGCCGGTGTTCGGCTACCTGGGCATGGTTTACGCCATGGTCGCGATCGGCGTGGTCGGCGGGGTTGTCTGGGCGCACCATATGTTCACCTCGGGTATAAGCGTCGATACCCGGGCCTACTTCATGACTGCCTCCATGATCATCGCCGTGCCGACGGGGATCAAGGTGTTCTCCTGGATCGCGACGATGTGGGGTGGATCGATCGAGTTCAAGACACCGATGCTTTGGGCGATCGGCTTCATCCTGGTGTTCACGATTGGCGGGGTCACGGGCATCATGGTCGCGAGCGCAGGGATCGATCAGGTCGTCCACAACACGTACTATGTGGTCGCGCATTTCCACTACGTCCTGTCGTTGGGATCCGTGTTTGCGATCTTTGCCGGCTTTTACTACTGGATAGGCAAGATGTCCGGGCACCAATACCCGGAGTTTTGGGGAAAGGTGCATTTCTGGCTCACGTTCGTCGGCGTGAACCTCACCTTCTTCCCGATGCACTTCCTCGGTCTGGCCGGAATGCCCCGTCGGTATCCGGATTATCCGGACGCGTTCGCCGGCTGGAATCTCGTCTCTTCCATTGGTTCCTATATCTCGGGCTTGGGGCTGGTCGTGTTCTTGTATGTCGTTTATCGCACCCTCACGTCGCGAGTGCCCGTGGCTGACAACTATTGGGGCGTGGGCGCCACAACCCTGGAATGGAGCGTGAGTTCGCCGCCGCCCTTCCACACGTTCGAAGAACTGCCCCGGGTCCGGTGACTCGCCGACCTCAGAGGCCGGACCCGGCGCCTAATCTGACCTGTAGCTGGATCGAGGAGAGGAAACTCATGGCAGACACGATGTACCCACCGGCAACGCGCGAGATCGCGCAGACGCGGCGCGACCTCGCGCCCGAGACGCAGGCCGCTTTCGATGCCTTCAGCCGCAAGGTGTTTGCCGAGGGCGCGCTCTCCGCGAAGGTAAAGCAGATCGTTGCGGTCGCCGTGGCGCACGTGACCCAGTGCCCCTACTGCATCAAGGGGCACACCAAGGCCGCTCTCAGGTCCGGCGCGACGCGCGAGGAGCTGATGGAGGCGATCTGGGTCGCTGCCGAGATGCGGGCAGGCGGGACCTACGCGCACTCCGCGCTGGCGATCGCCACCCTCGACGAGGAGCAAGCGGAGCAGAAAGGGGCGCCCGGCAGATGAGCGAGGTCCGGGGCGAGGGATACGGAGCACGACAATGCAGTCGTGCTGCGTACCCTTTAGGAACCGTCATAAAATAAACGCGCCGGCTCAAAATATTAACATGCTGAAAATATTGACATATCTATTCTCTAGGCGCTCGGTTATTTTATGACGGCCCCTTAGGCGAGGCAGGGCCGTGAGTGACGCCGGCGCCGAGCAGGACGCGCCCGCTGCGCTGCCTCCGGGTTGCGAAACCTACCGCAGCAGCCCCGTGTTCACCGAGGCGACGGTCCCGCCTGCGCTCCTCCGCTCGCACCGCACCAAGCCCGGCACCTGGGCGCTGATCCGCGTGCTGGAGGGCCGGCTGCTCTACCGGGTACTCGAGCCGCCATCGGAGCGCGTCCTCGATCCTGCAGGCGAGCCGGGTGTGGTCGAGCCGGGCGTACCGCACGAGGTCGCCCCGCTCGGGCCGGTGCGGTTCCAGGTAGATTTTAATCGCGTGATCGAGACAGCCGGCGGCATCGCCGCTGCAGCTATCCCCCCGAGGCCGGAGGGATAGGGCATGCCTCGATCCGCTCCTTCCTCCGAAGCCGTGGTAGGTCTGAATGACCATTGGGCAGACCGTGGCCGCGCCCTCGCGCTGGTCTGGGCCGGGATGGTGCTCGGCGTCTCCTTCCTGGCTACGCCGGCCAAGTTCCTGGCGCCCTCACTGTCGCTGCCGGTTGCCCTCGACGTGGGCCGGCACACCTTCCGGACCTTCGGCCGGGTCGAGATGGCAATGGCGGCGCCCCTCGGGCTGGGCGTGGGGGCACGGGCATGGCGTCGCCTGCTCGCCCTCGCGCCGGGCCTGATCGTCCTGGCGCAGGCGCTCTGGCTGCAGCCAAGGCTGGACGTGCGGACGCGGCAGCTCGTTCAGGGCGGGGTGCCCCCACCCCCGTCCGGCCTGCACCTCGTCTACGTGGCCTGCGAGGCGGCCAAGCTTGCCGCGCTACTCACCCTGGGGCTGACGGCCATGCGGCCGAAGATGAGGAGCGGGCGATGATACCGGACCCATGGCAACACAGCTCGGACCAGGAAGGATGACGCCTCGATGGCACACGAATTGATCGACGCAGTAACCAACGAGCGGATCGTGGCGGCCGTGGACCGCACGCTTTGCCTGCACGCCCAGCGGGACGGGGCACCGGTTGGGACACTGGCCTGGACGGCGGTCGAGGAGACGTTCTGCACGTGCGTGACGGGGGCGGAAGATGCCGTCGAGCACCACCTGTCCGCAATCCACGCCGCGCTCGTCGCCGATGTGCTGCAGCAGGCCGAGAGGCGCCTCGGTGAGCCGTCGCAGGCAGGCCACGCAGCCCAGCGCGCCGTCTTGAGCCTCGGATGGCGCGGCCCTTGCCTGCCTGACCAGGAAGAAGGAAGCATGAGGACCTTGCTGTCGATCCGGAACCGGAGATGAAGGCCATGCACCTCGACCCGTTGTTCCTCTCGCGCCTGCAATGGGCTTGGGTGATCGCCTGGCACATCCTGCTGCCCGCCTTCACGGTCGGACTCGCCTCGTTCATCGCGGTGCTCGAAGGCTTGCACTTCTTCACGGGGCGCGAGGTTTGGTTCCGCATCTCGGGCTTCTGGACCAAGATCTTCGCGGTCTCCTTCGGCATGGGCGTGGTGTCGGGCATCATCATGCCCTTCCAGTTCGGCACCAACTGGTCCCGCTTCTCGGACGCCGCGGCCAACGTCATCTCACCCATGATGGCCTACGAGGACCTGATGGCCTTCTTCCTGGAGGCCTCCTTCCTCGGCGTGCTGCTATTCGGACGCAAGCTGGTGCCGCGCTGGGTGCACTTTTTCGCGGCCCTCATGGTGGCATTCGGCACGCTGCTGTCGTCGTTCTGGATCCTGTCCGCGAACAGTTGGATGCAGACGCCGCGGGGCTACGAGATCGTGGACGGCCGGTTCTTCCCCAAGGACTGGATGGCGATCATCTTCAACCCGTCCTTCCCCTACCGCCTCGCCCACAACGTCACCGCATTCTACATCACGACCGGCTTCGTCGTGCTCGGCGTCGGCGCCTGGCTCATCCGCAGCCGCAAATCCGACGGGGAAGGGCGACTGATGGTCAGGATGGCGCTCAACCTGCTCATCGTGCTCGTGCCGCTGCAGATAGTGCTGGGCGACATGCACGGCCTCAACACCCGCGAATACCAACCCGCCAAGCTTGCCGCCATCGAAGGTCTCTACGACACCGCGCAACCGGCGCCGCTGACCTTGTTCGGCATCCCGGACGAGAAGGCGGCGGTGATGCGCTACGCGGTCGAGATCCCGCGGATCGGTAGCCTGATCTTGACCCATGAGTGGAATGGCAAGGTTCAAGGCCTGAAAGAGTGGCCAGCCGACCAGCGGCCGCCGGAATGGCCGGTGTTCTTCGGGTTCCGCACCATGGTCGGCATCGGCTTCATCATGCTCGGCGTAGTGATCGCCGGCTGGGTGCTGCGCTGGCGCAACCGGCTTTTCGAGGCTGGGTGGTTCCTGCGCCTGTGCCAGTGGGTGGCACCCCTCGGCTTCGTCGCGGTCATCGCAGGTTGGACCACGACCGAGGTCGGCCGCCAGCCCTGGACGATCTACGGGCTGATGCGCACCGCGGACTCGGTGTCGCCTTCGCTCACCGGCGGGAACGTCCTGGGTTCGCTGCTGCTCTATATGGCGGTTTACCTGCTCATGTTCCCGGCCGGCATCGCCTTCATGGCCGGGATCGTGCGCTCGGGCGTGCAGGGCGAGGGACAGCATCGGGAGCCGGTCGAGGGCTTGCAGTCCGAGGCTCCCTTCAAGACCCCGGCGGAGTAGGACAATGGCGGATGCAGCACTCGATCTGGTGCCGATCTGGACGCTCATCCTGGGGCTAGGCGTCTTCCTCTACGTCCTGCTGGACGGCTTCGACCTCGGTGTCGGCATGCTCTACGGCTTCGCGCCAGAGGCGTCGAAGGAGCTGGTGATGAACTCGATCGCCCCCGTGTGGGACGGCAACGAGACCTGGCTCATCCTGGGTGGCGTGGGCTTGCTCGCCGTTTTCCCGCTCGCTTTCGCGATCATCATCCCGGCGGTATACTTCCCCGTGCTGGCGATGCTGTTGGGGCTGGTGTTCCGCGGCGTGGCGTTTGAGTTCCGCTTCAAGCAGCCGCGTATCCGCCGCTTCTGGGCCGGCGGCTTCTGCGTCGGCTCGGCCGTCGCCACCTTCTCGCAAGGCGCTGTGCTCGGCGCGTTCATCCAGGGCTTCAAGGTGAGCGGGCGCGACTTCAGCGGGACCTCGTTCGATTGGCTGACCCCGTTCTCGGTGCTGACCGGCGTTGCGCTAATGTTCGGCTACGGCCTGCTTGGCGCCGGCTGGCTGATCCTGAAAACTGAGGGTGAGCTGCAGGCCTGGGCACGACGGATGGGCCGAATCTGTTTCGCGGGCGTGCTCGCGTCGATCGGTATCGTCAGCATCTGGACACCCATCATGGACCCGGCGATCGCGCAGCGCTGGTTCTCCTGGCCTGACATCGCCTTCCTGGCGCCGATCCCGGTGCTCACGCTGGTCATCGCCGCCGCCGAGTGGCGCTCGCTGAACCGGGACGGTCATGCCGGGCCATTCATTGGCGCCATGGGTCTGTTCCTGATGTCCTATCTCGGCATCGCGATCAGCGTGTGGCCGTTCGTGGTGCCGCGCCACTACACGCTGTGGCAGGCGTCATCCGCACCGAGCACACAGGTGTTCCTGCTGATCGGCACGCTGTTCCTGCTGCCGGTGATCATCATGTACACCGGATGGTCGTACTGGGTGTTCCGCGGCAAGCTGCGTGGCGATGTCGGCTACCATTGACCATCTCGCCACATTCGGGGTCGCAGCATGGATGATGTGACGATCGCCCGTGCGCTGCACGTGCTGGCCATCGTGCTGTGGATCGGCGGCGTGGGCCTGGTGACGACGGTCCTGCTCCCGGCACTGCGCCGACTTCCCGACCCGGCGCAGCGGATCGCGGTGTTCGAGGCCGTCGAGAGCCGCTTCGGCACGCAGGCGCGGCTCAGCATCCTCTTGGCTGGTCTGAGTGGGTTCTACATGCTGGTCCGGATGGATGTCTGGGATCGGTTCACGTCGCTGCCCTACTGGTGGATGCACGCGATGCTGCTGGTATGGCTGATCTTCGCCGTCATGCTTTTCGTGCTGGAGCCTCTCGTCCTGCACCGCCGCTTCGCCGCCCGCGCGAGGAGCAACCCGGACGCGACGTTTCGTACCATCCACCGCTTCCACGTGGTCTTGCTCGCGCTCAGTCTGCTCACAATCCTGGGTGCTGTGGCGGGGAGCCACGGGCTGCTGCTGTTCGAGTGACACATTGATGACCGGTCCTCGGTTTGCCCCGTGGCCGTTGGCTCCGACCCTTGCTGTAGGACGCAGCACGAACCAATCTCGCGACGTCGGGCCGGCAGCTCGCCGACGCCGCTCGGCAGAGGGCCTCAAGATGCTGTTCCTAACCGGCTACGCCGAGAGCGCCGCGATCGGCAACGACCGGATGGAGCCGGGCTTGGAGGTCATGACCAAGGCCTTCGCGCTGGATGCGCTCGCGGCCAAGGTCCAAGCATAACCTGCGGCGGACCGGCCGGGTGCTCACAAACCAGCTGAGTCGTCAGCGCGCTACGGCAATTTGCGGACCTGGCATTGCCCTCTCGCCGACGGCGAGCTCCTCGGGCGTGACCGCCTTCTCCTTGATACTCACCCGGCCGATGATGAGATCGACGACCTTCTCCTCGAAGAGCGGCCCGCGCAGGCCTTCGGCCGCTGCCGGGTTGTTGGCGAAATACTCCATGAGCTGGCCTTCCTGCCCGGCGTAGCGCGCGGCCTCGGCGCGCATCGCCCCGGTCATTTCGTCCGCCCCGATTACCACGCCCTCCGCCTGGCCGATCGCGGCGAGGAGCAGGCCCAAGCGCACGCGGCGCTCGGCAATCGCCCGGTATTCGACCCGCAGCACCGCCTCGTCCTTGCCCCTATCCTCCTCATCGGCTCGGCCGTCTTCGCGATCGGCAGCGACGGCCTGCCATATCTGCTCGAACTCGCTCTCGACCATTGTCGCGGGCACCGCAAACCGGGCAGCGGACGAGAGCGAGTCCATCAGCTCGCGTTTGAGCCGCAGCCGGCTCATCTGATCGCACTCGCGCTGCATCTGCCGACGCACGCTGTCGCGCAGTTCTTCCAAGGTCGCGAAGCCTAGTCTCCCAGCCAGCACGTCATCCAAGGCGGCGGGCACCGGGTGGTACAGGGCCTTGGCGGTGACCGCAAACGCCGTCGCCTTGCCCGCCAGCTCCGCGACACCGTGGCCCGCCGGAAACATCACTCGGATCTCGCGCGTCTCACCCGCCGCCATGCCCTCGAGCTGCTCGGTGAAACCGGGAAGGAAGCCTGGACCGCCGACCTCGACGGTCAACTCCGTTCCCGCACCGCCGTCAAAGGCGGTGCCATCCACCCGGCCGGTGAAATCGATGCGCAGCATCTCGCCACGTGCGGCACCGCGCGCCTCCTCGACAAGCACGAGGTTGCGGTGGTGGGCGGCGATCGCGGTCATTGCGTTGTCGATCGCGTCCGCAGCCGGCTGGGCCGTGAGCCGCGTCAGCGCGAGGGTGGTCAACTCCGGGATCGGAATGTCCGGCAGGAGTTCGATCTCCAGCTTGAACTCGAGGTCCTGCTGCTCGTGCCCGTCCGGATGCCAGGGCGACGTAACCACGTCCACCTTCGGCTGCGTGGCAAGACGCAGTCCGCGGTTGGCCACGACCTGCTGCGCCGCCTCGTTGACGCTCTCCTCCAGCACCTCCGCCATCGCGGCGCCTGGCTGGCTGCGTGGGGGGTCCGGCGCCCGGCCGCGATCCGACAGCTTGGCCGCGTGCCTGCTCTCGATGTCAGCGAGCGGAATCACAACCGTGAACCCGCGCTTCAGCCCCTCGGTGACCGTATCGGTGATCTTCATCGGTCCGGTCGCATCACGTCGAGCCGTCTAATCCCCGCCCTCCGACAACGTCTGCCGCGCGCCTTGCACATCGCTGGCGGAGATGGACGACGCCGCATTGCCCCAGCTGTTGCGGATATAGGTCACCACCGACGCTACCTCCTCGTCCGACAGCTTCCACCCAAATGCCGGCATCGCAGGGGCCGTCGGTGCATCAACCGTCGCCACGCTTTGTGTCCCCTGCAGCACCACGCGGATCAGGCTTGCCGCATCCGTCGACTGTATGGACGGCGCATTCGCGAGTGCCGGGAATAGCTGCGGAATCCCGGCGCCCGCGGCGGTATGGCACGCCGAGCAGTTGTCGACGTAGATGGATTGGCCGGCGACCACGGCACGGTCCTGAGCAGAGATCGCCGTGGCCTGCTGGTTCTGACGCGGCAGGTCTTTCAGGTAGACCGCGACCGCCGTCAGGTCGGCGTTCGTCATCCATTGCGTCGAGTCCGAGACCACCTGCGCCATCGGGCCTGAGGCCGCGGCGATCCGGTTGTGGCCGGTCTTGAGGTATACCGCGATGTCCTCCACCGACCAGCCGCCAAGCCCGGTGCGCTTGTCGCCAGTGATATTCGGAGCGTACCAGCCCTGCAAGGCGCCGCCCTGGTAGGCCTGACTCGCCTTGTCCCCACCCAGGAAATTCTTCGCCGTGTGGCAGGCGCCGCAATGGCCGAGACCTTCGACCAGGTAAGCGCCGCGATTCCATTCCTCGGGCTTGCCCTCCGTCGGCTTGAACTGGCCTGCCGTGAGGAAGAGCTCATTCCACGCGAGCATGCTGGTACGAATGCTGAACGGCCAGGGCAGTTGGTCGCTCTTCACTTCGTTGCGCACCGGCTCGACGGTGTTGAGGTAGGCGCGGATGGCGAGCACGTCCTCGGCTGTCGCCTTCGTGTAATAATTGTAGGGCATCGCGGGATACAGGAGCTTGCCACCGCGCGCGACTCCCTTGTGCATGACCGACGCAAACTGCGCATCCGTCCAGGCGCCGATCCCCGTCTCGCCGTCGGGCGTTATGTTCGCAGCGACCACTGTGCCGAACGGCGTCGCAACGGCCAGCCCGCCCGCGAACGGCTTGCCGCCCGGCGCCGTATGGCACGCCACGCAGTCACCGAGCGTGGCGAGGTATTTGCCGCGTTGGATCATGCTGAAGGACTGCATGTCCGGGTCGGCGTGCACGGTACCGGCTCCCAGCAACAACACCGCGAACGCGGCCGCTGCCATCCGCATCGCGCTCACGACGGCACCAACGGGCCCGGCTGCTTGAGATACTGCGTCCGGATCGCGTTCGCCGCCCAGAAGGTGAGCGCGCCGATGGTATTCGTCGGATTGTAGCCAGCATTCTGCGGATAGACCGTGGCGCCCGTCACAAACAGGTTCGGTACGTCCCAGCATTGCAGATAACGGTTCACGACGCTCGTCTTTGGATCGGTGCCCATGACGGCGCCGCCGCACGTGTGCGTCGTTTGATAAATCGTGCTGTTGTACGGACCCGTTCGCGGGTGCTTCTGAAGCTCCCGTGGTCCCATCTTCTGGACCATTTCGGCGAGCCGGTCGGTCAGGAATTGCGACATCTTGAGTTCGTTGTCGTGGAAGTCGAACGTCATGCGCAGCAGCTTGCGCCCGAGGGGGTCGGTATAGGTCGGATCGAGGTCGAGGTAGCAGTCGCGATAGCTGTAGCAGCTGCCGTGCGTGGCGAAGCCGTAGCTGCTGAGATAGTTGTCGGCCGTCGCCTTCTTCCAGTCCGCCCCCCAGTCCGGTACGCCCTTCGGCAGCCGTGCCGTGGTCGTGATGGGGCGCCCGTTGGTCATCACGGCGCCCATGTAGCCGCCGCCGACAAAGCCATGAGGCGCGTGATCGAAGTTGTCGCCGTTGAACTCGTCGATGCACATCCCGATCGCGCCGGAGGCAACGAACGGATTGAAGTTCTTGTTGTCGAAGAACCCATCCACGCTGGAGGTCGTCTGGTAGGAGAAGTTGCGCCCGACCACGCCTTCACCGGTGCCCGGGTCGTACGGCTTGCCGATGCCGGACAGCAGGAGCAAGTGAACGTTGAATAGCTGAAAGGCGCACAGCAGCACGAGGTCGGCCGGCTGCTCCCACTCCTCGCCGCTGGCGTCCACGTAGGTGACCCCGGTCGCGCGCTTGCCCGTGTTGTCCAGGTTGATCCGGACCACGGTGCAATGGGTCCGCGCTTCGAAATTCGGGCGCCGCACCAGCACCGGCAACACCGTAGTCTGCGGGCTCGCCTTGGAGTAGTTGCCGCAACCGAACCACTCACAGTAGCCGCAGAACGTGCACGGCGCAAGCGTCACGCCCCACGGGTTGGTGTAAGCAGTTGACAGGTTGCCCGAGGGTTGCGGGAACGGGTTGTAGCCCATCTCCTTCGCCGCTTGCGCGAACAGCGTCGGCCCGTAAGGCTGTTGCTGCGCCGGCGTGGGATAAATACGGGAGCGCGGCCCCTCGAACGGGTTGCCGCCCGGCTGCTTCTGCCCCTTCAGGTTGCCGGCCGTCCCGGACGTGCCGCATAGGTACTCAAACTGATCGTAATGCGGCTCCAAATCGTCGTAGGTTACGCCCCAATCCTGGATCGTCATGTCGTCTGGTAGGAACTTCGCGCCGTAGCGCTCCGTCAGGTGCGTGCGCAGCACGAAATCGCTGGGCAGGAAACGCCAGGTCTCCGCGTTCCAGTGCACGCCGCCACCGCCGACGCCATTGGGCGGCATGAACGAGCCCCAGGTGCGCATAGGCAGTGCGGTCTGGCTAGCGTTGTTGCGGAACGTCAGCGTCTCCTGAGCCGGACGCAGGAACAGGTCGTGGCGGATGTGGTAGCGCAGTTCATCCTGCGCGTACGTGGTCGGGAAGCTGGTGGCGGTATCGCGCCACGGCCCGCGCTCGATGGCTACGACGTTAAGCCCGGCTTCGGTCATCTCGTGCGCCAGGATCGACCCGGTCCAGCCGAGACCTATGATGACGACATCGGTTGCGGGTAGCTTGCGCGCCATCGGGCGGTCCTCTTTCGGAAATGTCAGGTGCGTTTCGGCTACGGCCCGGCCGGGCGGTAGATGCTGATCGGGGGCAACGGGTAGCGTTCGTTATGGCGCCCGACCCAGTCGCGATAATCGTAGTGGGTGCCCGGGAACCCGATCATGCGCCAAGCGGCCATGTCGCGGTTGCCGCCATAAAGCGGGTCGGCAAAGAACCCTTCCTTGGTGTTTTGCAGGAGCAAGTCGAAGAACCCCGTCGCGTTCACGTCCGGGAACTGCAGCTGGCCCTTCTGCATGGCCGTCAGCAACGCGTCCTTCTCGGCGTCGGGAATCTGGCTCACCGGCTTGCCGGCATAGGCGGCACGGCAATGCGCATCCAGGGAGGCCAGCGCCTTGCGGTACCGCTGCGCCGGCGTAAGCGGCAATTGCAGCCCCTGCTGCGGTGTGCCGTTGGAGAAAGGCGGAACCATGTACAAGGCCTCCGACCGTCCGTACGGGCCTGCAAGCTGCCGGTCGATGAAGACAGCACAGCCCGAATCCTTGCCGCCAGGCGTGACCGGGTCCGGCGGGATGAGCCGATCCACCAGGGCCTCGACTGTCGCACCCTCCTCCGGCGTGAAATACGTCCACGGGCCAGGACGGACGAGCGTCGGTGGGTCCGCCGCGTTCGGGCGCCACGGCAACGCGCCCTGCACCGTTACTGCCCGGGCTGCATGGGCCCCCACGGCAATCGCGGCCGCAGTGGACGCGAGCAGGCGGCGTCGCGTCAGGCTGTAGGGTGATGGATCCAGCACAGCAATACCCTCCAGGTCCGACGCGGCCCCGTCGTTGATCAGATGCGTGGCAGTATAGGGCCGACACCAGCATCAGAGGCGAGATGCCCATCATACGCGACGCGGCTAAGTTCCAGCAAGGCAGCCCATCCAAGCCGTTACGGTCGGAGCAGAGCCGCCTGCCACTAAACGTTGCACTTAGCAGGATGCGGAAATTTGGCTTTCCAAACCCGGCGCGAGACGATTCAATAGCCCGGCTGAGTTGAGCCTGGGACGTGGATGAATGCGTGGTGCCGACCGACAGACTGCTGCGATGTTCAGCTACGTCAGTCTCGAAGGATTGGTGCCGCAAACACACCCTTTACGGGCCATTCGCCCGCTGGTGAACGCGGCGCGACAGCGGCTCTCGCGGCAGTTCGACAAGATCTACGCGCCGAGCGGCGCGATTCGATCGCGCCTGAACGCCTGCTGCGGGCGCTGTTGCTGCAGGCCCTGTTCTCGGTGCGCTCGGAGCGGCAGCTGATGGAGCAGATCACCTATAACATGATGTTCCGCTGGTTCGTCGGCCTGTCGATGGACGCGCCGGTGTGGGACGTGACGGTGTTCACCAAGAACCGTGAGCGCCTGCTGGAAGGCGACCTCGCGCGCGGCTTTCTGGCGGCCATCCTGGTGGACCCGCAGGTCAAGCTGCTGCTGTCCGACGAGCATTTCTCGGAGGACGGCACACTGATCGAAGCCTGGGCGAGCATGAAGAGCTTTCGTCCCAAGGACGGGTCCGGCGAGCCGCCGGCACCCGGGCGCAATAGCCTGCCCCTGCGAAGGCGGGGGGCGAGGTCCACTTCCGTGGCGAGCCACGCAGCAACGAAACCCATGCCTCGACCACGGACGGCGATGCGCGGCTTTACAAGAAAGCGGCAGGCCAGGCCGCCAAGCTCTGCCACATGGGTCATGCGCTCATGGAGAACCGCAATGGCCTGGTGGTGGATACAGCCCTGACCAAGGCTACGGGCACGGCGGAACACGAAGCCGCCATCGCCATGGTCGAGGGATCACCGGATGGCGGGCGCATCACCCTAGGCACGGACAAGAGCTACGACACAAAGGACTTTGTCGTCAAACCGAGCTCAGCCGCAGAAAAACCGCTTAACAACTCACAAATCAACGATTTTCCGCATCCTGTTAGGGGTGTGGATCACGCATTCTCCGGGTCAACTCAAACGCGGCAGCGTAATCGGGCTGGCGTGATCGCCGCCAGCCCAGGGACCGGACTCCAGCCGTGCATTCCTGCTTCGCGGCACCGGGGAGAACGGATCACTTTGCGGTGATGCGGGGGTGGCTGCGCCCGTGTCCGGCGATAGGATCGCGGCGGCGCCGCGGGGTCGGTAAGGCGGGCCAGGTTTCGGGCCGGATCGCCGCGGTCTCGAAGGGAGAACCGATGGCAACAGGCAAGGGTGGACGCGGCTGCCGGCTCCTCGTAGGCACGCTTCTCGTCGCGCTCCCTCCCGTTGGCGCCGTCCAGGCGCAGGCGGCGGAGCCCGGCACCGTGCAGCGCATGGACGCCATCGAGGGGCAGATCAGGGCGTTGCAGGACGAGCTGCGTGCGATGCGGCATGACGTTGCGGCTCGGGATGGCCAGCTCCGTGCGGCGCAGCGGGAGGCCGCCCAGGCGCGCGAGGAAGCCCGACGTACGCGGGCAGCCCCGAGCGTTGCGATCTCCGAAGCAGTGCGGTTCTGGGGCGCGCGAGGAAGCCCGACGTACGCGGGCAGCCCCGGCCGCCGCGGCGGGACAGTCCCCAGCGGGAGCGCCGCGCCTTGTCCAAGGGCAGCCGCGGGCAGCCGGGCAGCCGGGCGGCGTTCCCGACCTCAGCGCCCGGGCGGGGACCGGGTCCGGAGAGGGCGCTGGCGGCCAGCTCACCGCCGGCCAGCAGAACGCCTCGACGACACCCGAACCCACGCCGATGGGCACCTTCCGCCTCGGCGGCGTGACCGTGACGCTGGGCGGCTTCGCCGAGCTGGACGGCATCTTCAGGACCCGCAACGAGGTCGCCGACGTCGCCACCAACCTCAACACAGGTATCCCGCTCCCGAACTCGACGCGCTACTACGAGAATGAGTTCCGCGGCTCGGCTCGGCAGAGCCGCTTGTCGCTCCTCATCCAGGGCGACGTGGACGCCCGGCAGAAGCTCGCCGCCTACTTCGAGACGGACTTCCTGGGTGCCTCATCCACGGCCAACTCCGTGGAGTCGAACAGCTACAACCCGCGCCTGCGCCAAGCCTACGCGACCTACGACAACAGCGCCTGGGGCCTGCACGTGCTTGGCGGTCAAGCGTGGAGCTTGGTCGTGCCGCATAGGGTCGGCATCACGCCCAGGAAGGAAGACATCCCACTCACGATAGATGCCCAGTTCGTGCCCGGCTTCACTTGGACGCGCCAGCCGCAGCTCCGGGTGGTCAAGGACTTCGCCGACCACAAGCTCTGGCTCGGTTTCTCGTTTGAGAGTCCGCAGGCCACGTTCAGCGTCGGGCCGAACGGGACGGGCTCGCTCGCCGGCACGCCCAATTTCCAGAACCCGGGCGGCACTTTCCTCGACCCCAACACCAACTACAGCGACGACATCGCGCCCGATATCGTGGCCAAAATTGCCTGGGACCCCGGGTTCGGCCACTACGAGGCGTTCGGCCTGCTGCGTTTCCTGCACAACCGGGTGAGCCGGGTGGGCGATGGGCGCAACAACACGACCGTGGCCGGCGGCGTTGGAGGGAGCGTGATTGTGCCGATCGTCGGCAAGACGCTGGAGTTCCACGGCAACCTGCTCGCCGGCTACGGGATCGGGCGCTACGGCACCTCCCTGCTCCCGGATGCCACGCTCTCCCGGTCCGGCGCGCCCGTGCCCTTGCCGGAGATCCAGGCGCTCGCCGGACTCGAGGTCCACCCGGTGCGTGAGGTGGACCTCTACGCCTACGTTGGCACCGAGCAGGTCGGGCGCCGAAGCTTCAGCGAGGGCGCTCGCGGCTTCGGCTACGGCAGCCCGCTCTACGTCAACACGGGGTGCTTCGTTGAGCTGAGCTCGCTGCCGTGCCAGGCCAACACGTCCGGCGTCGTGCAGGGCACCCTTGGCGCGTGGTGGCGCTTCCTGCACGGCGGCTACGGTACGATGGAGCTCGGCGCGCAATACTCCTACACGCGCCGCACCACCTTCTCCGGCGTCGGCGGCAGCCCAGGGACGGACAACAACACGGTCCTGGTCAGCTTCCGCTATCTGCCGTTCCAGTAGGGGCGAAGCGCCATCGGGCTGATGGGTCCCTGTCTCGCCGCAGGTGGGCGTGCGGTACCCCTTGTCCTTGGAAACGACCCGCTGCCTTGAGGGGCCACTCGCGGCAGCGAGCAACCTGAACGCAAGTACGAACGGATCGGGATTTCGGACAATGGCATGACAGCGGCGGCATCGAGGCTACCGCTGAGCGGGGCAAGCCAAGTTGCTCAGTGCGTACACAACTCAGCCACTGCGCGCCGCAGGACCGGAAGCACCTCTTGCCCGAACCACGGGTTCTTTCGCTCCCAGTTGCGGGATCGCCAGGACGGATGCGGCACTGGGAAGTATCGTGGCAGATAGTCGCGGAAATTGCGGACGCGATCCGTCATCGTGCCGGGTCCGAGCGCATCGACTTGCGCGTAGGTGCCGACCAGAAGCGTCAGACGCAGCGCGGGCATTCTCCCCAGCAATTGTGCGCGCCAGATCCGTGCGCACTCCGGTCGCGGGGGAGCGTCGCCGCCGTTCGGCTGCCGCCCAGGGTAACACATGCCCATGGGCAGGATCGCGACACGGCTCACATCGTAGAATTGCTCCTTCGACAAACCCAGCCACTCACGTAACCGATCCCCCGAGTCGTCGCAGAAGGGTATCCCGGACTCGTGGACCTTGGTGCCTGGCGCTTGGCTCGCGATCAGCAGCTGCGCCGTGCTAGACACCTGTAGGACCGGCCGGGGGCCGAGTGGCAGCACGTCAGCACAGACCCTGCAGGCCCGCGCGCCTGCGGCCAGCTCCTCGAGCGTGCTCACGCGCTCGATTGGCGGCCAGCCCGCAAAACTTGGATCGGCGTCGATGACACCTGACATTAATCGAACCGTAACCTACTTCGCAATCAAGGGATCGCGTTATCTACATCAGCGCGCCGTGTTTTCTGAAACCAGCGCTGCCCAATGGGCGAGAGTCGAACCCTGAAGTGGCGGCTCTCGCCGAGGCCTTCCAAGACCGCCTCGTCGGCGATCTCGAACAAAGCGCGGTTTCCACCTCAACTGCGGGCGAAGTCATTACTATCCGACGCAGGGGAAGAGACCACGAGCCGGCCCGCAGAGAGCGAAGAGAAAGCACCCCCGAACCTCACCTTCTACCATAGGAGCCATTTGGATCCTGCCGGCCCCATTGCAACGTCAGAACACGGAAACCCCGGATCTTTATGGATTTTCGATAGCCACGGAGCTTGCAGAGGAGGCCGTATCCTACCGCCAGATGCCCGTGTTCCTTGAGCGGCCGTGCCGGCCTTGGCACTCAGCGAGCCCTGTGCGATGGTTTGGCGCGGATCGTTGCCACGGCTCGGGCCTGCTGCACCAGGGTCTCCTGGCGCCACCCCGAGATGGGCGTCGCCGCAGGCTCTCGCCTGCCTCGCCCTGAACCGGAGTCAAGCTCGTGAACGGCCGTCGGCAGGATCCGGCAAGCAACGCGGACGACGTTCCGACACCGTCCGAGCGCAGCCAGCGCGGGCTGGACTGGCTGAACTTCTTCGTCGCCGACGTCCAGACGAGTTTTGGCCCGTTCGTGGCACTATACCTCACCGCGCAGGGCTGGCCCGAGGGGCGGGTCGGCTTGGCCCTCACCGTGGGCGGGCTCGCGGCAATGGCCAGCCAGGTTCCCGGCGGCGCCCTGGTGGACGCAGTGCGCTCGAAGCGGGCGCTTGTCGCCGCCTCGCTCGTTCTGATTGCCATCGGCGCGCTGATCTTCGCCTTCCTTCCGAGTTTCCCGTTCGTGCTGGCGGCGGAGGTCATCCACGGCAGTACGGGCGGCGTGACTGGGCTCGCGCTCACCGCGATCGCTCTTGGCCTCGTCGGGCACCGCGCCCTGGGCCTGCGATTGGGGCGGAACCGCCGCTACAACTCCTTTGGCAATGCACTCACGGCGGGTCTCATGGGGCTGCTCGGGCATTTCGTGTCGAAGCGGGCCCCGTTCCTGGCCGCGGCCGCGCTCTGCGCTCCTGCGCTGTTCGCGCTCACCCGCATCCGCGGCGGCGAGATCGACTACGCGCGGGCGCGCTCGGCACCTAGCCAAACGAAGCGCAAAGGCAATGCTCCGGGCGGGGGCCATGAGGAGAAGCCGGCGCACTGGCTTGTCCTCGCCAAGAATCACCGCCTGCTCGTCTTCGCCGGCTGCCTGGTGCTGTTCCAGTTCACCAGCGCCTCGCTCATGCCTCTGGTCAGCGAGCGGCTCGCGCGACAGCACCAGCAGTCGTCGGAGCTCGTCACCGCGGCGCTGGTGATCGTTCCCCAACTCGTCACGGCGCTCATCGCGACCTGGGTCGCGGGGCGCGCGGACGTCTGGGGGCGCAAGCCGCTGCTGCTCGCCGGGTTCGCAATGCTGCCCATTCGCGCCGTGCTCTTCACGGTCGTGCCGAATCCGTGGTACCTGCTTCCCATCCAGGCGCTGGATGGCGTGACAGCGGCGGTTTTGGGGATCTTGACGCCGCTCGTCATAGCGGACGTCATGCGCGGCACCGGCCGCTACAATTTCGCCCAAGGCGCCGTCGGCGTGGCGTCCGGCATCGGAGCCGCCGTCAGCACCACGGCCAGCGGCTACCTCGTCCAGACGCTCGGCTTCACGGCCGGCTTCTTCGGTCTTGCCGGCACGGGATTGGCCGGTTTGGCGTTTCTGTGGTGGTTCATGCCGGAGACCCGAGCGGCGGCCTAAGCATTATAGCTACAGACCTGACGAACGCCGATCGCGAGGTGCGCTGCTGGCCCCCGGGCGCCCTCACGCGCGAAACGAACGGCGGCGCCTAAGCCGCCCGGTTCCAGGCCCCGTCGGCGGCGCTCGCGCCGACCGCACGGCACCTGCCGGGTGAGGAGCTGTGCTGATGGAAATCACCGGACAACGCGCGGCAACGTGAAGGAGCGCGGAGCATCGGCGACGGCCGTGCACGTCCGCAATATCGTCAGGCTGACTTACGGACGCCATACGGTACGGTCAGAGAGCGGCCAACCCGGCCGAAAAGGTCGGGCCCGCGCCGATGGCCACGTCCATGGGGCGAGCCTGGGGGGTGTTGCGGCTGTCCGAAGGTCGGTTCTATCATCTCATCGACGAGAGCCGGGCGTTCGACCCGATGTCCCCCGATGATGTAGATCGCCGTTGTGATTAACCGTGGGGGTTGTGGCCCAAAGGAGATCGTTCAATAGACGCGATATATCCGCTCCCGCCCACAGCTGAGGTGAAGATCTCTAATGTCCCTCGAAATCAAGGTCGGACCGCAGCAAGTCGCCATCCATCAAGGCCACGGCGTACTGCTGACTGAGCCTGACGGGCAGATCTCCTGGCCGACTGATAAGGGTTTGTACTTCCGCGACACACGGCTAATCAGCAGCTGGCAGCTCTATGCCAATGGAGAGCCCTGGGGTCTGCTGAGCGGGGGTGCGTTCACGTCGTTCGCCGCCCGCATCTTCTTGACCAACCGCACCATCCTCACCGCGGATGGTGAGATCAAGCGGCACACGCTGGGCCTGGTGCTCAGTCGCCAGATCGATCGAGGCGTGCATGAGGACATCGATCTCACGAACGAGGGTATGGAGAAGGTCCGCTTCAACCTCGAAATCGCCATACGTAGCGACTTCGCGGATCTCTTCGAGGTGAAAGCCAAGCGTGTCGTCCGGCGTGGTCGGATCACCACGAACTGGTCGGAGAAGGAGCAGCGACTGAGCACCGCTTACCGCCATGCCGACTTCGTCCGAGCGGTAACGGTCCAAGTGCATAATAGCAACTCGCCCTGCGTCTACGCCAATGGTCGGTTGAGTTTTGAAATCGAGTTGGATCCCGGCGCCGCTTGGCATACCTGTCTTTTGTACGAGCTGTCGGACAGCCACGATAGCCTCAAGCCGCCGTCGGACTGCATCGATGACGCCCTGCATTCATCGATGGGCGCCAAGCTTGCGGCCTGGCGGCAGCACGTCATGAGGATCGAGACTGGCAACAGCGTGTTCGGGCGCATGTTCGCCCAATCGATCGACGACATGGCGGCGCTCCGCCTGCCGATCGAGGGCACGGACCACTTGCAATTCGTGCCCGCCGCAGGGTTGCCCTGGTTCATCGCCCTGTTCGGCCGTGACAGCCTCATCACCTCGCTGCAGAACACGCTCGTGGACCCAGATCTCGCCCGCAGCGCGCTCGAGGTCCTTGGAGGCCTGCAGGCGAAGGAGCGCGACGATTATCGTGACGCGGAACCGGGGAAGATTCTGCATGAGCTCCGGCTCGGCGAGCTGGCGCATTTCAAGCTAATCCCGCACACCCCCTATTACGGCACCGCCGACGCCACGCCGCTATATCTGATCACGCTCCACACCGCCTGGACCTGCACCGGCGATCGGGAGCTGCTGATCCAGCATCTGGAGACGGCCGAACGGTGCCTCGCCTGGATCGACGAGTATGGTGCCTGTTGCAGAATTCGGTTCCGTAACGCGATTCGTCTCGCTCAGGCGGCAGTTTGCAATTGACTGCGATGACTCACCAGGATTCGATCGGTCCGACCCACCGACACGGATCGACCGATGGCCCGCCACTTCCGCGCACCTGAGCGACGTCAGAAGGCGCTTCTGCCAGCCGATATGATGGAGTGGCTACCGGAGGACGACATCGTCCACCTGATCGTGGAAGCGGTCGGGATGATGGACCTCTCGAGGTTCGAGGCCAGCTACAAGCTCGGCCGCGCCGGGCAGGCGCCATTCGCGCCGGGGATGCTGCTGGCGCTGCTGATCTACGCCTACTCGCAGGGAGTGCGCTCCAGCCGGGCGATCGAGCGGCTGTGCCACCGTGACGCCGGCTACCGGTTCATTGTCTGCGACAATCTCCCCGACCACACGGTGATCGCGCGGTTCCGCCAGCGCCATAGCGCGGAGATGAAGACGGTGTTCCTCGCCGTCCTGCGACTGTGTCGGGAGGCGGGGCTGGTGCGGCTGGGCCTGATAGCGCTCGACGGCACCAAAGTACAAGCCAACGCCTCGCTGGAAGCCAACCGCACGGCCGCCAGCATCGAAGCGGAGATCGAGAAGATCCTGGCCGAGGCCGAGGCGACCGACGTCAAGGAGGACAGCCAGCCCGCCGCGCAGCAGGGCGCTGCCTTGCCGAAGGCGCTGGCGTGGCGGACGGATCGCCTGACGCGGCTGCGCAAGTGCAAAGAGAAACTGGAACGCCGAGCGACAGCGGCGGCGGCGCGCCAGCAGGCCAAGATCGATGCCCGCGAGGCGGAGGAGCAGGCCACCGGCAAGCGCAAGCGTGGCCGCAAGCCCAAGCCCATCGATCCCAGCATCGAACCCGACACCAACGCCAACATCACAGATCCTGACAGCGGCATCATGAAGACGCGGCGTGGCTGGCTACAGGGCTACAACGGGCAGATCGTGGTCACCACTGGCCAGATCATTATCGCCGCCGACCTTACCACCGAGGCCAACGACGTGCAGCAGCTCAGCCCGATGGGTAGTGTCTCAGTTTGAAATCTGAGCTGGATTATCATCCTAAATCAACCTGCCTTGCTTTTCTGAAGCTTCCTCCCGAGGGGCGCGCCGGAACGCAGCTCCGGTGTCGATTAGCGGGATAGCCGGCTTCGCTCCATTCAACGCCTGCTCAATCGTGATGATCTGCAAGCGAGGATACTGACGCTCGCCGAGGGTGTAGAAGCCCGCCGAGGCAGCTTCTTTCCGCATGGGCTGAGTAGGCTCGGCCAGTGTCAGGAAGACGCCTATGGGTGCTTTCTCGCGATCAAGGACGCCTTTGAGATCGCGAATCATGGGTACGCCGACATTCTCGCCTCCCTTCACACTGACGATAGCTCGCTCCGTCGTCCTGGCGTCTGATCGAAAGTAGATCAGGCCGTCAATGCCGCTGTCCGCCCCCTTCTTCTTCCCGGCATACGGCTGCGCCTCGATCAGTGAGAGCGCCCACCACTGGAACTGGTACTTGTCACGGAAGGCCAGGTCGCGAGCACCGTCCAAATCCTTTGGAGTGCCGTGAACTTCGAAGACAATGCCAGGGAATGCGTCCTTTAGCCGCTTCTCAATCAGCGATATTGCGAGGTGCGTGATGTCTATTCCTATCCACTGGCGACCCAATTTCTGCGCGGCGTGAATCGTCGTGCCGCATCCGCAGAATGGATCAAGCACCACATCGCCAGCATTGCTCGAAGTGCCGATCACGCGCTCTAGCAGGGCTACTGGCTTCTGTGTCGGGTAACCAAGTCGCTCTTGAGCCTGAGAATTGATAGGCGGGATATCATCCCAAATGTCTCCAATGGGCTTTCCCTTCTGCTCGTCCAAATACCGCTTGAATCGAGGGACAGAGCCGGGCCGGGGTTGCACTATCAACCCGGCGCGGCGGGCTTCCTCCATACGTTCCCGCGTCCATCGCCAGACGCGATGCACCCCGAGGAATTCGTAAGTCAGATTGGGACGGTCAGGGTTCGGGTTCAGTAGGCTGGTGAGCTGGTATCGGCGTCCGTGCTCGTCGGTTAGTGAGTATTTCCCATTGGTCTTTTCATCGAGATTGTCAATGTCATATCGCTTTACAGCGTCGCCTGCGTTCCAGATGACATCGTCACCCTTGGCATAATAGAAGATGACATCGTGTGATGACGCATATCGCGTAAAGGCGTGCCCCCTCGGGGTGCCGCGCCGCCAGACTATTTCGTTCCTAAATTGATACGGGTGAAAAATCCCGTCGAGGATTTGCTTAAGGTAATGGCTCGCGGTCGGGTCGCAATGCAGATACAGGCTACCGGTCGGTCTCAGCACGCGATGCAACTCAAGTAGTCGGACAGCCATCATCGTGAGATAAGCCATCATGTCATTCTCGCCAAGGAAGCTACGCATAGCCCGGAGCAGGTCGGCCGCGTTCGTGTTCCCAGAGCGCATCACGCCGTCAAAGGCGCTCTCGGCTTCCTGTCCCCAATGCCAGGTATCCTCGAAAGCTTCAATTTGCGCTTGCGATCCGGTTCCGCCATGAGACTTGAACAGCAGGTTATACGTGGCCTGCGAATTAAAGGGGGGATCGAGGTAAACCAGGTCCACGCTCTCGGTGGCAATGCTCTCCCGCAGGACGGCCAGATTGTCGCCGTAGTAGAGTGCATTGGGCATGGAGTTAGGCGTCCTTTGCTGCCTCCCAATCCTCCAACACCTTTACGATGTCAGCAACCTCCCAAAGCTTCGTCGTGACGCCAGAAGCCATTGCCGGGCTGCACCGCAAGGTCGTGTGAATACGAACGAAGTTGTAGTACATCATGTGCAGCGAAACCATGTGAGCATGGTTCTCTGCCTTTTTTGAGAAGGCATTCGTAAGCCGTGTGAACCGGCGCATTCCCATCCGCATCGTAAGATTGGCGCGCTCTGCATAGCTTGTGCTGACATGAGCAAGTACCGGATGCCCCTCGACACGGCGCAAATCAACCCCCTTGCATTCGCCTGGGCTATATCGGCCGACAGGGCCGACCGGCTCGCCGTAGTGCTTGATGAGCATGGCGTAGTCGATGTCGGCACCGAAGGACTGCTCAACCGCCTCAAGGTAAGGCTTATGGCCGTCGCTGGTGAGCTGCACTCGGTTAGCCAAGCGCGAGGCCAGGTCGCCAATAAATGCCTGCGCTGCATAGGCGTCGCGCGCGCCCACATACCAAGACGGAATGAGCTTTGTGTCCGCATCGATCGCCGTCCAGGTCCAGATATCGCCGGCGGCCTCTGGCGCGGCTTTGGCAGTCGCAACGTTCTTTTCCTTGGCGTAGCAAAAGGCCCAAATCTCATCGACCTGTAGGCGCTTGCAGGAAAGGTTACGCAGGGTGCGGTCCTGATAGTCAGAACAAGCCTTCCCGGCATCAATCAGGAGCTTTGTGACGGTGTTGATGCTGGCACCCGTGATCCGCGTAATAGCGCGAAGGCTAGTGCCTTCGACCAACAAGGTGATGATCTGCGCGCGGTGGGCAGGGGACAGCTTGTTCATGACGCAAACATACTGCGCCATGCATGATCGGTCAAGCATAACATTCACTTCAGATAGGGGATTCCATTTTCTCCTCCCCTACGCTAAGCCTCGGCGTCCCGAGTTAGTGGCTCGGGACGCCGGTAGTTGTGACGTGGGGGGATTCTACAGTCTTCTCATGTACCACCTGCCTCCGCCGCCGAGGCAATCGGCGCGCTCGTCTCTGAAGGTGAAGCGATTGAGGCGGCCGGGGGCGCCACACCCCCGGTTTCCCCTTTCGGGGAACTGTTGGGAAGGCGGTATCCCTTGCTACGTTTTGCAAGGCGCCCTCCACGAACGTGTCGCATAAGAGTGGTGTAGAGATACCCAGGGCTCGCTTCTAGTTTCGCTCCTGCGGCGGGATTGTGCGTAGAAATCCACTTCCGAATAGCGCCAGCCCTCGGTGCGCCCTTCATCGCGCCAACCGCCGCAAGCACAGCCTGAGAAATGGATGCCTCAGCTATCTCTATCTCTGCCGGCTTCTCGTCTGTCATCGCAACGATGCTCTCAGCAGCACTGGGAGGGAGCGCTTCCATCAGAACCTTGGCAGCATCGATCTTACGGTTGAGTGCAATCACTTCCTCTTGCTGAACGCGGATCGAGTCTATCAGCTCGACTAACCGAGCCTCCCAATCTCGAACTATCCCAACCGTCAACAGAGGCTGATCGTAATTCATAACATCACCCGCGTTCTCGTCTGACGTATCTCCGGTCAGATCGGGAACATTCGCCTCATACGCCTATCGCGCGAGGCGGCGCAATGCCTATGTTTTCAGGCGACTAAACGCGCTCTACACACGCTCCAAAAGAGTCATTGGTCGAGCGTGGTTTCTTTCATTTCTTCCAACGGCTTAGAGCCGCATTCTTTGATATGGTAGAGCGCTCTTCTGGTGTCAGTTTTGCCGCTCTGGCAGCTCCCCCTTTTAGTCCCCCGCGCCGCCCAAGTGAGACAGCTGCCGGGTCTTTCCCGTTGTCCGGCGGTCGAGTCGCAACCGGCTCGGTCGCCTGGCCGTTGGCCAAGTCAACCATCATCTTGGCTAACTGATTCGGATCGCGAGGTCTTTTGGGGTGCTTTGCCATGCAGCATTATGTCGGCGGGCTTGCCTTAGCGGTCAAGCATGGTGTGATAGGAAGATCTTCAAACTGAGACACTACCGCCCGATGCTGGTGCAGGCACAGGCCAACGTCGTTGCGGTGGCCGACCCGGACGAGAAGGACGCGGTCACGCTCGGGGCCGTGGTGGCGGATGCCGGCTATTGGTCGGAGGCCAACTCGGCCACCGA
>JAABUK010002566.1_pt1 | contig 32386 bp, 28 predicted proteins | sample 5559141 | NCBI WGS metagenome assembly JAABUK01 (sample SAMN10711869, study PRJNA513367) | rock metagenome | isolation source: Antarctica rocks | place: Antarctica: Victoria Land, Pudding Butte nord | collected 2016-01-03 | reverse complement strand
ACCTCCCCCTCTCGCCTCCGCCCCCCCTGGGACAACTACTTCATGCGCCTCGCCACCCTCGCCTCCACCCGCTCAAACTGCATGAAACGCCGCGTCGGCGCCGTCCTCGTCCGCAACAACCGCGTCATCTCCACCGGCTACAACGGCACGCCCCGCAATCTCACCAACTGCAACGAAGGCGGCTGTGCGAGATGTAATGGCGGGAAGAGTGGCGCGTTGAATACGTGTCTGTGTTTGCATGCGGAGGAGAATGCGCTGCTCGAGGCGGGGAGGGAGAGGATTGGGGAGCGGGGAGGCATTTTGTATTGTGATACCTGTCCGTGTTTGACGTGTAGTGTCAAGATTGTGCAGGTGGGGATGGAGGAGGTGGTGTATGCGCAGGGGTATAATATGGATCGGGAGACGGCGCGGGTGTTGGAGGAGGGTGGGGTGCGATTGAGGCAGTTTACGCCGGAGAGGAGTGGGTTAGTGAGTTTGGGGCAGGGGGAAGGGGAGGGGATTAATGCTCGATGGTGAACGGAGAGGAATTGGAGGAGACGGCGTTGATCAAGATGCGGGACGATGTGGCGAGGGTGTTAGCTATGCTGAGATAACTCTGAGATTGATTGGATAGTCTTTGCCCACTAATGAGACATGCCCTCTGGCTGATATCAGAGGCCGAAAGGTAAACCCCAGCTGATGCAACAATCGTTCCACCCGAATACAAACGCCACATGCCCATCTTTAATCCTATCGAATCTGCAACCTCTCCGAGACAGCTCGATCAGCTACCCGCGCCTTTCCCTTCACCTTGTGTTGCCTCCTTTGCGCCTCGCCAAAATTATGCAACCGCTCGCCAATCAGATACACATCATCCCGAATCCTCGTTCTCCACACGCCGACTTGTCGCTTCAGAAGTAGGGCACAATAGAGTGCGAGGGCAACTGCGAGAATGCCAGGATATGCGTACCTATACACCTTTGCTTGCAGTTCGGGCTGGCGCAGAGTTGCATTCATGGTCCATCCCAAACCTAAAGGCGCCACCAGCAGGATGAAGGATAATACAAGAGAAGGCAGGATAAAGGCTCTGGTCGCCAGTCGCACATCAGGGTGCCAAAACCCTTTTCTGAGTATTGATCGAATAGCCGTCGCAGCTCGAGTCTGCGCATCAGAGTGATTTGTGACGGCCCGGAGGATGACTCGAAGATAGACAAGACCAAGAGTCCAAGTCTGGATGACATGTATGGTCGGTGGCAGGACTGCGGATATATATGCCGGATGCTGAGGATTGTACGTTGACGTAAGATATGTGTGCAGCGGAGTGACGAAATAAAGCTCCACCAACGTCGAGAATAAGAAAGGGAGGATGAAGCCGAATGTGATGCCCATATACGCAAGGCCGGAGAAGTAAGCCGCAGATGACCAGAGTCGAGGTAGCGCCTCGTTCGTGTCCTTGAAATAATGCTGTATCTTCCCTGAGATCCAGTCCTTGCAGAGCTTGTAGTATGAGAATGCATATGCCACAATCCCACATATGTACAGGCCGACGGAGAATGCATAGAGATCGTTTGGTGGTCGGGTACTCTGAGTAATGAGGAGAATAGACTTCCGTCCGAGCCACAGAGGGAGAATAGTGAAAAAAATCCCAGAGACCGCCGCGAAGGCCCAGACCTGGATGACGAAAGCTGCAATTCGGGCCCGGAACATGGGTGGAATGTAAACCTTTACAAAGTTGTCATTCTTCTTCCCATGCGGACCATCACCCTCGTCTGGCTGACCATCCGTCCTATCGTTATTCTCGTCAACTTCCAAGAACACTCGGCCTCCTTTCGGTATTCGAACCGAGTCCGACCCAGGCGCACGGACAAACCTGCCATCGCGGAGGAAGTACGTTTCAAGCTGACGGTCGTCCGCCAGTGTTCGACGGTCCTCTCCAATTACCGGCTTGTCTACGTCGGCCCTCTTCCGCTGGAATACTGCCGACCATGTGCGCCTGACGTGCCTTCCTTGCTCGTCGTCCTGTTGTTCGTTGAACATGAAATTGGTGAGTCGTAGCCATCTCGCGCACTTTCTGAACCACCACTCGTACATGGCGTTAAGCTTCTCCGATGGTTCAACGCTGCGTACCAGAATGGGTAACAGGAAATTGTAGAACAGCAGATCAATCGGAAATTCCAGAATGGGTTCGTTCGAGGTCCAATGGATTGGAAAGATTCCATCCACCATCGACACCACCCAAACGATACCTCCTAGGCAAAGGATAACCAAGCCGCCGTAAACAAGCCCGGAGAAGGCGATCTTGCTTAGCTGTGTGGCGATTGGACGCTCAAGGACATCCCGAACAGGATGGAATGTTGGATCGTCGAGGTCACGGATGAAGTATAGCACGCCTTTTCGCATGATCTTTCTGCACATCGAAACGAAGAGAGCAAAATGAAACATGTAGCAAGTGCCCACAAACCAATGAACGAAAAGCGCTGTCATGGGAGCACTCATCACGAATGCCAGTCGTGATTGGAAGCCAACACCCTCGAAAAGGGGCATAAGAGCTATGTCGAGGAGAAGACCACAGTAGAGTGGAAAGACGATCATCTCGATGCCAATAATCAAGATGACTTTCATAACTCCGCCAGCCTGGTTCAAACTGTCTGCGACAACACCACCTACTTTCTCGCCCCTCTTGAGACCAAGAAGCAGGCGGCTGATCTTGATGTATAGGTAACCGACAAAGGCGAAGAATGCGTAGCCAATGAAGATTGCAATGATCCTATCTTGCGTATCCCATCGAACAAGGCTATAATCTAGAGAGCTCGTCTCTAGCGGTGCTTCAACGCCTAATTTGAGGGACCGTGGGTTGCGCAGACCTTGATACAGCTTTCCGAAATTGTTGATAGTCTGTCGATAGGATGTTGTCAACAAGCGCGATGCATACGAAATCGTGGAATTGTTGATGGCTGCACCGCCACGAATGCTTTCATGCAATTGTGCTGGTGCCTGATAACAAATGTAGACCAAGAATTGTCCAACTGTCTCGAAGTCCACGATTACCCGACGCTGGAACACGTGGAGCGCTTGATGCGAAAGGACCGAGAATGTAGGCAAGTCGGGTTTCAAACCCCCAACCGTCCCGAATATCGCCTTCTCCAACCGAGTGCCACTTCCAGATGCGAGAGTGAGTGACATCCTACCAATCCAATTGGTATTGATCCACGAATGTGGGATGGGATGGAAGAAGGAAGCAAGGTACAGTAGGAAACCTAGGGCAGAATTCAGCGTATATACGCTTATGCCGGAGATGAACAGCGAAAGGTCAACAGTGGTATCAGCAACCTTGGAAAGTAGATGCAATGGTGCTCTGACAAAAACTCCGAAAGGGTTCGCAAGCAAGAGGAGTGCAATCTTGCCCCAAATGTAAGGCAGCCAGACACTCGCAGCAAGAGTGAGAGTGATTAGAAACTCGCTGAAGATGACATTTTGCACCATTCCGGTGATGGGTCCTTGCATGCCAATGAGATCAAGTATACCGTCAAGGTCTTCTGCATCCTCGATGGCTTCCGGATTGTTCAGGTCAATACCAGCCGCTGCGGCTGCAGCGGCAACTTCGGGATTTCGCTCCTCTTGGGCTTCTGCTTCATCTTCAGCATCCGAGGCAACTTCCACTAGGGGTGCTGGCACAAATGGAGCTTCTTGATTGACATCTTCGACAATGTGTTCGTCGTCTTCGTCAATCTCGCCGTGAGCTTGCGGTATGTAGTCGTCTGTTCGCCAAAGCCAATCAGCCAAAGCTTCCATTGTTGTAGAAGGGTGATCTGCAACGCCTTGTCGCGTCATGTCCGGACTCCCATCTACTGCTGCTTTGCGGGAAGCTTCTTCTTGATCACCCAAGTTCTCGTTCTCCGGATCTATAACCGGAATACCTTGAGGAGATTCAGGGACAAAGTCCGAAGGATCTGGAGATTCGGGGATAGCATGGGAAACATCCGGGGTCGTCGATGGATCCAAAGAGGGTTCGGCAAGAGTCTCTGTCGGCTTTATAAGATCCCAGGAGTCTGGAGATGTTCCCTCTCTGTGCTCAATGTGCGACACAGAGGCTTCTTCTTCAGGTAATTGAGATGCATCCTCGGGCGACCCCGATCTGGACGACAAATGAGGCGATTTTCCGAAGCCAGCCATTTCATCGATCACTTCGCCGTTTGCATGCTGAAACCTCGACTCCTGTGCGCCATCTGCCTTGAAGGACGGTGTCTGGGCTTGGCGCTGCGAGAGTTGAGGATTTTGCTGCTGCAACCTGTCCATCTGCGCCACGACCCATCCGAGTTCGTCCTGGCGATCTTCTTCACGAATGATGCGCAGAACTTCAGCAGGATCACTATCAGCTCGATTCCATAGATCTTTGAAAGTCTCAAGACCAGGCCATTCTGGGCTGAGACGACTTGGACTTCCCTCCTCGATTGTCCTTCGAATACTTGCCGCGTCTTCAAGTGCATTGCGAGCTTGCAAGGCTGGTCTAATCGCGGTTGATGCTTCTTGGGGAGACTCAAGATCTTCTGGCCACGCCTGGTGGTCAACGTAATGTTCGCTCGCAGGTGAGGCCATTTCTGAGGCTTCGGGTTCATGGGTAGTATTTCGGCTGATTGCAGGAACATTAGGCGTGCCCGCGATCGCGTCTTCTCCTTCTGCGTCGGGCACTGCAAGTCTGCGGCGTGCTCGTGGCACTGCGATTCGACGGACCATTTCTTCTCTTCCTTCGTCTCCAGCCCGTCTTCGTCTTCGACGTGCAGGCCCTCTCAACGCCGCGTCTCCAATAGCAGGAACGGCCTCCTCCGCCAGGTTCGCATTAGGGACATCCGCGGGAGGTTGTTGATTGATGACCCATTCGCGAATCAAAAATATCAAGATGAAGGATGTCACGATGAGCAGACAAATAAGTTGCCCTTCCAGCACGTCGATGATGGAGTTGTTGATGGCTTGATGAGAGGTCAAGGTGCTCAGGTATCGGATGTCAGAAAGAAAGGATGGCTGCCGATCTGACACACTCAAGAGGGCCGTGCCGTTGGAGGATCCAGCTAAGATAAACCCTGTAGACCAGTTGAAGAGGTTCGGGTAGAGAAAACGAACTATTTTGACAAGCAGAAATTCGCTCGACGAATAACCCAGGAAGTCTGAGATGGGAGCAGCCATGTGAGGTAAGGCGTTCACGAGGTTTTCTGTGGAGTTGAGAGAGAGCACGGCACTGGTATCTCGGCTTGCTGTTGAAGTCGCCTGCTCTTGTAGATACGATGATGCTGCATTCCCGTTCGTGTTGGTGACAGAGCCCCAGCTCCCGTCAGCCAGCCAGAAAAGACCACGCCAGACCTGACGGATTGACCAAGGTAGCCAGCCCAGCCAGACAAGACCCACTAGCAGGTATCTGATCCATCTGAAGGTGTTCCGCATTCCATGCAAGCAGATTTGACGGACGAACAGTGGGAGCGGTAGGGTATGTGGCATCCGATGGTCGTAGAGTTTGGTAAATCTGAAAGGGGTCTTGCACAACTCGCAGTATTTCTTTTGAGAGTGTGACAGCCATTCCATCAAACAATCTTGATGAACAAATTTGATGCTCCCACTGCATTTGCATGGATAGAAGAGAGGCAGCTCTTCAGTCGCTTCGCCCCGACAAATTCGACAGTAATCTCCTTCTTCATTGCTCCCACCAAAGGTCCCACGCTGTTCCTTCGCTTCCGATATCACACTCTCAACTATCTCGACGTCCTTCTCTTGATTCCCTGCCAGGTTCTCTCCACCCTCCATGGCGGAGCTGCGTAAGGCCGCCACTGCATCAGATCGCGGCGACTCCAGGTTATCAAGGTAAGGGTGATCGCACGGAGAGTTGAAGGGTCAATTACACAATTCGAGGGGGATCTGTTGAGGATAAAGGGGCGGCCTTCGATTTCATGAGGAGTGCCGGTGAGTAGGTGAGGTTGGAAGATTTGCGCCGATGGAGACACCTACGACTGAGTGCACTGTGCCTGGCAAACAAGTTGGCGGTGATCAAATAATGTTCTGGTGCTTAGTAGACGTTTCCTGTGACGAAGGGGCCAGAAGAAAGCCGCGGGTGGCGGAAATGGGCGGGTGAGTTGTACTAATCAGCCACGATGACTGACCGGAGGACCAGAGGACGCCCTGTGGCGCCTGGAACGCTCGCCAGTCAGAGTCGGTCATCACCGCTCTGGATGTTCAGTACAGAGTGAATTCGGTCGAGTACTCACACCTCCGAGGACAGAGAGCCTTCCACTGCTGTCTGGGTGAAATAAATGGCCAGGTCCTCCTACGAGTCTTGCCTGTACGAGGCCCCGTGGCCATGATCCGCGGCTCCGTCTTGATGCATGATGAAGAGGTGGAGATGGGAAGGACTACTTCTGATGATCGAAGGTGGACAGCGGCAGCCTACAAGACTGGACGACTACGCTGGTCTGGGAGCAAACGTGCTTATGGTCATTACGGTCCTCTGTCTTGCTGTGCCGACTGGCCTCGAAGCAATACATATCCATGCTTGCAGTCCCCACGCCGTACCGACTTACGCAGTACTCCGTATAGACTCGCTTATTGCTTATTGTCAGCCAGTGTGGCCTCCTATTGGCCACTTTCATTGGCTCTCTCCCTGCTGTTGGCCCGCTTATCGTACGCTTATAAGGGGCTACCTGAGCGCTTAATTTCCGAGCAGTTCTGCTCCTTTTGTACTCGACGTCAGCTACGAGATGGTTTCAGCAACATTCTATTCTATCAAGTAGAGCCTGTTCGACACTTGTAGTAATGGAGAGGCGAACTCCGTGATAGACTTCATATCTAGTAAAATAGTGTCAAACAATCTGTGGAATTTGGGTCACCCAAGGTTGAAATAAAGACTTCATCGTATCGCGTGAGCGACCACGTTACTCCTGAACCGCCTGATACCGAATTTGGCGCCTCTGGTCGACCATGACGGTCGAGAGAGCAGTGACGATGAACCTGAGGCCCAGTCGCGCGACCCTCACACGAATCAGCCGGTGGGATGAGGTGGTGGTAAAAGCGGCGTCCAGCGTCGAGGGGAGTGCGGAGCAGGTTTTCCATTGCTTTTGCTGCCAAGACCTTTTCACGCCAATCTCTCGCGCCCAGTCTTCATCACTGGCAACCACTGTCAACGGGAATTGACAATAACGATCCTCGAATCCAACGGCCTGCTTCAACAATCCCTGCCCTTGTCCAGGAGTGAAAAGTGCATCTCGGAGGAGAATGGCTGTGGCTGAGAATGGGGTGCTGATGAACGGCTCTGCTTCAAAGTCTGGTAGTCAGCCCACACGACCTGCCAATCGTGCGAGGAAAGCATCCAAAGGCGCATCTGCCTGGCTTTTGTCTACAACTACCAGGTCTGAGATGCACCATTGTCCTCTATACAAAGCTCACTGACGCTGCTGCAGATTGGCCGTCTGGTATGTCCTTGTCACTTGCCTTTTCCGATGTCCCTCAAATCCGAACGACCTTAACGAAAGTTCGCCGCAAGTCTGCAAGCCTTATTTAACGGCAGCATCATATCTGAAGCCGCATCTGGAGCCCTACTATGACACATACGCAGCTCCATATGTTGAAAAAGCTCGCCCATATGCTCAACAACTAGACCAGAAAGTCATAACTCCAGCGTCGAGGATTGCACAACACAGCTATCAGACCCACGCTGCTCCCCGCATCGAACATGCCAAAGCGATCGGACAGCAACAATGGCAGGAGACTGTCATGCCTCAAGTGCAGACTGCGCAGAAGAGGGCACAGGAGATCTATGGTGCCTCCATAGCACCGCACGTAGAGAAGGCTTCCTCCGTTGTGGAACCATACTATGGCGTTGCTCGGGATAATGCTCTCAGCGTCCATCAGAAGCATATCATGCCGGCTTTCGAGACGTCAAAACCATACATCAGGGATGCCTATGGCGCTTCGCAGGTCTTCCTGCTCGATACCGGCATTCCATATGCGGAATGGGTCTGGTCGTCAGTGGTGATCTTTGTCGATGGCACACTCTGGCCACAAATGAGGGCTTTGTATGGTGATAATGTCAAGCCGCAATTGGTGATGATTTCAGAGCGTATTGCAAAGTATCAAGAAGGACGAAAATTGAAGGCGTCTCTGGAAAAATTTGAGAGCTCGATATCGGCTGCTTCTGAAATCACGACAGAACCTACGCTCACTGCAACACCAGAGATCATTCCGCAAAACCCAACTCCTCCTGAAGAGTCTGTCCCTGCCCAGACTTCACTTACGTCTGACGAACAGATTGCAGCGGCTCGAGGACAAATCGCCACAGACCTACATACCTGGCAGGAGAAGTTCGCCAGAGCTGCCGACAAAGGATCCGAAGACCTACAAGATCGCGTCAAAGAGATCATCACCAAGTTGATTAGGAGCGAGGTTGATGGAGAGGGACGTGCCCTAACCACTGCTTTGAACAAGAGAGTTGAGCAAGAAATGGCCAACTTCAAATTCAAGATTGTTAAGGTTGTTTCAGGCCTTCCGGACGAATCCTCGACGTCGGATGAGGAGGCAGCTGAGAAAGAACTTCAGGATACTATCCGGAAGAGCGCGAACTCTATCAGAGATCGTGCAAGTGCTATTCGCCAATGGCATGCTAAATTCGAAGCCAATATCGCACAGCGCGCAGCAGCCGCAGCCGATTCAACCCTGGACGTCCTTGATGGAATTCGGGATCTCGGTCTCCAAGAGATTGGCATGAGGTGGGCGTGGATGGACGGCGTTACCTACAAGGATTGGGCTAAGTATCATGAACTCAAGAAACAATTCGATCATTGGCGAAACGAGGTTCGAGAGGTTGCCACGAAGCACGAGGTCCTAGAAGTTGCTAAACAAGCATGCGGTTCCATCCTTGAAGATGCTATGGACACTGCACAGGGTGCTGCAATGGAACTGGTGCGTTTGAAGGACGTTGGTAAATGGAAGATTCATGCTCGTGACTCGACCGACAACTTTGAGTCAAGGGCTGTGCCTGCTGGTGCCGCGTCGGCCGCTTCGAAGGTTGCCGACAATATCAATAATGTTAGCGAGAGCATTATTGGGGGCAGCCCGGTTGCAAAGGCTAGTGAAGCTGTTGCAGAAGCTGTAAATACTGCTTCTTCAGCCGTAATGGGCTCCAACAAAGGCAGTATGGAGTCTATCGTGGCGGAGGCGACTGGGGCTGCTGCAGGGGTGGCCAGCTCAGCGTCATCTGCTGTGATGGGTATAAGTCAAGGTACTATTGAATCTGTGGTATCTGAAGCGACGCAGAGTGTGGCCGCCATGGCATCCGATGCATCTGCTGCAGTCGCTAGTAAATCAAGCTCTGGAGCATTGGACGACACGGCATCCTCTGCAAAATCAGTCGCCAGTCAAGTAAAAGGTTCAGCAAGCTCTGCAGCTGACTCTATTGCTTCCGCAGCCTCGCCGATCAACGAAGCTGTATCCCCATCTTCGGCTGGAAATTTTGCCTCATCCGCCAGCTCAATCGCGCCTTCAGCCTCGAGCAAAGTCTTTGCAGGAGCAATGGCGCAGAAAGTCAGTGGTAGCACACCAGTCTTTGACGACATCATCGACGACAACGAGGAAGCCACTTTCTCCGAGAAGGTTCAGAGCGTCATTAATAATGCGGGTGACAAATATGCAGATGTGACAAAAGCTGTGAGCGAGGCGCTTCGGGGCTCATCTCAGGGCACAATGGAGAGTATGTCTTCCGGTGCGGGTGGGCAATACTCAAGTGCACTTGCAGCTGCATCAAGTGTGCTTTATGGAACCACCCAAGGTACTGCCGAGAGCATGACTAGCGTTGCATCAGAAAAATACAGTCAGGCTGTCTCTGCGTTAGTACCCCAGAAAGGCCAATCTGATAGCATTTCACTGACTTTTCATAGGGCTTCGGTTGCCATATACGGTACCCCGGTTCCCGCCAGTCAGTCTCTGGCCTCCCAAGCGAATTCTGCCTACAGCAATGCGATCAATCAAGCCCTCAGTCAATATGAGCAGGCGAAGTCCATCGTCTCAGCACAGGTTTCTGGCACGCCGAAGCCGATTCATGAAGAGATGTTCTCGTCTGTCGAATCCGCTTATTCCGGCTCCCTAGCCACTGCAAGCGGCAGACTAGACTCTGCTCTGAGTGCTGCTTCTATGCAATACGCATCCTTGACCAACGCTGCAGGGAGCTTGGTTTCACAGCCAACTCAAGGACCGCTAGAGTCAATATCATCCGTCGCATCCTCCAACTTGCAAGTTGCATTGAACATGGCCTCTGCCCAATACTCTCGCGCGAAAGATGTCGTTGGTGCAGCGCCAACGCCCGCAAGCCAGCAGCATCTTCTGGATGCACAGCAGAAGTATTACGTTGCTATGGGAATGGCACACGAACGGTATTCTGATTTTATGACCGCTGCCTCGGGCGCAGTCTATGGAACTCCAACACCAGTCTTTAGGGGATTGTCTGACGCCGCCTCACGAGCAGTGTATGGAGCGCCCACGCCGGTGATCAGCAGTGTGTTAGATTCTGCTTCTCGGGCGGTCTATGGAACATCAGATTCAGCTTACAAAAGTGCCATGAATGTTGCATCTGCTAAGTACGTTGCCGCTTCTTCAGCCGCTGCGGCCAATCTGGAAGCTTTCCTGGCTTCTGCAAAGTCCGCTATGGGTGCAACGACAAAGTCCCCGGCCCAAAGTGTGTTTGACAAGGCTTCATCTCAATACAACATTGCACTTTCAGCAGCATCCTCTTCCCTGTCTGTTGCTGCTTCCGCTGCTAGCACGGCTGCTTACGGTACTCCAACTGGAGCTATGGAGTCTGCAGCAAGTCAGGCTTCTCAAAACTGGGAGGCTTTGGTGTCGAAAGCAAGTGAACAGATTTATGGAGCCCCAACACCTTTGTATGCTTCTCTCACATCACAGGCCGGTGATTACTCTTCGCAAGCCACTAGTGCAGCCGCGGTTCAGTATGCGAATTTGCAGGCTTTTGTTTCCGAGCTTGTGAGTGGCAAAGAGCCAGATTTCACGGAGTCTGTGATGAACCGCTTAAGCTCTGCTTACCACACTGGATACTATGTCAGCTTGGCCTCTTCAGCTTCAAGCATGGCGGATGAGGCCTACCAGTCCGCGTCTTCAGTGGCATCTTCAATCTCTTCTGTTGCTTCCTCCGCTGTATCGGCATACTTCACTCCTCCGCCACATTTTGAGTCCATTCTCGGCGCAATCTCAGATCAGCTGAACGCCGCGGTTGATGCCGCTAGCGTACAGGCTTATGGCACCACCAAGGGGGTTTATGAGCAGGCCACCTCATCGGCAGCGGAAGCATACTCTTCCGTGTCCGCTGCAGCGAGCGAAAACTTGTACGGAACTCAAACCGGGTATGCTGAGGCAGCTCAAAGCTCTATGTCTAGTGCAATGTCCAGTGCGCAAGCTGCCATTAGCAACGCAATTTATGGAACACCAACAGGTACGGTCGAGTCTGCCACTAGTCTTGCCGCCGATACTTACTTGTCTGTCTCGTCTGCTGTGGCCGAGAACGTGGCGGCTGCTGGATCGGTCGCTGGCAGTGCATATTCGTCTGCTGCTGCAAAGGTCAGCGAAGCCATATATGGACCCGAGCAAAGCGCATTGGAAAGTGCTCAGAGTCGGTTGGCTGCTGCAGTTGAAAGTGCTCAGGCGCGAATTGCCGCTTTTGCCTCCTCAGCTACCGGCAGTGCCTCTGATGCTGTGGATGCTGCTAAAAGCAATGTCGAGAATCTCGCCAGCAGCGTCTCCGGCATTGCCAGCAGCGTCACAGGCCGAGCTAGAGATGAACTGTGAGCATGGGACCGTAAAAATCGTGGGAAGAGGGTGAGAGGTGAGAGATGACGAGAAATGGGGGTGTAAGACCGAGACGACCTGGTTTATGATTCGGACTGTTCAGTCACTATCTTCTCTTCACCGTCCATTCGTTGGCCGGAAGAAGTATGATATGGACTTTTTTTTACAATGTCAATCGCGGCCCGTCTTCTCAGTTGTGTACTACATATTTGCAGCGGGTTTTTGTGGCTTTCCGATATCCTCTCTTGCAGGCAATTACGTAATGGAAATTACTGATGAATACATTTTATATTCTATCATCAGCTTTACTGTGACACGACAAATCAGTATTGGTTCTGATACGCCATTCTCTGCTGCGCCCTCTTTTCCAACTTCTGTTGCCGCTTACTTTCCAAGCCAGTTGTTGTAGCATCCCCGTCATCCTGCGGAGGTGACAGCATAGCCTTCAGCCCGCCCACTGTTGTTGCAGCCAGGTAGATCGTGTACACTGGCACAACCAGATACAGCCACCATGCATTATTCCCAAATATCAACGCCAGTGGAATGTTGATCCACGTCCAATATACCACATCCCACATGTACTCCGTCAATCCTTGCGCATCTAGATCCTGCCCAGGACGTCTCAGGAACCCATCATGGCTGTACTCGGGTCGGCCGATCACGTCCAGATAGACCTCGATGGCAATGGCGGGTAAGCAAAGGGTCAAGTAGAGCAGCCAGGAGCGGCGGCGGACGAGAAGGAGTTGGAAGAGCAGGAAGAGGAGGTGTAGGGCAACAGTGACGAGGTGGTTGCGTCCGAGGATAAAAGAGTTGCGGGAGGCGAGGGATTTGGCTGCTTTCTAGGAACTGTTAGAGAGGGGTGCTGGGGAATTTAAAGGGATGGACAGCATATGGATTCACCTGAGCCATCGCCAGTATTCGTATGATCTCCGATCCGAGTTCTTAACGTCCTTTTCGTGCCAATTACTTCTCGAAAGCTCTTGAGACGGAGAAATGAATCAGTGAGGCAGGACGGGGTCCTTGACTGCTCAGCAGATCACTCGTACGGCATTATTAGGAGGCATGTAGGTCGGAGAGGATCTTTGCAGACTTCCACAACCAATCTGTCGCGGTTGGAATATTTTCAAATGTGGTCCGCCGCCTATCCATCCGCATCTGCATTGCTCCCACACGCCACAATTCTCATCCCAGCCACATCTGCATCTGTCGTCTGCCGCCAGCAACACCAAAAGCTCTCCACGTCCTGTCACCATCTCAAACCCGGCGAATCTGGCAACTCCCTGCAACAGGGTTGACAACAGGGCTGGAGCTTCTTTGGGAACACTCTCGTTTCTGGCCAGGCCCTCGATCAACAACAACAGATCGGTATGGCCGTTGCTTCACCATTTCCTCACCAGGACCTTTGTTTTGACAGATCAAATACCTCACCAGTGACACTCGTGAACTCCGCGTTACAATAGCACGACTACTGTGCTGCACCTAGAGTTGGATCTTGTTCGTTGCTCCTTCCATTGCTGTCGATCTTCTCCACTTAATTGATCCACCTACACGACCTCGACCCTCTTCTCCCTTGCTGTCCACCAGCATCCTCACTCAGCATACTTACATCATGTCGCCCTCTACCAATCCGTACATTATCTCCCAGCTTCGATCACAGATATACTATCACCTTGACAACAACCTTGTTCGTAATGCCCTCTTTCTCGCTGGACGTCTCGTCAGCTATGAGCCTCGAAGTCCTGAAGCCGCATACCTTCTCTCACTCTGTCAGTTGCAGTCCGGACAGATCAAGGGCGCGTGGGAATCGACTCGCGTTCACGCTTCGCGAGCCACACACCTGGGTTGTTGCTACGTATACGCTCAGGCCTCTCTCGAACTCGGAAGATTTGTTGAAGGGATCACTGCGTTAGAGCGAGCAAGACCACTATGGGTGAACAGGAATTGTTGGGCCCAGCACACAGAGAGCAGAAGGCAGCATTTACCAGACGCCGCCGCTGTTTACACCCTCCAAGGAAGACTATTTCAATCGCACAAGGACATGAGCAAGGCGGTTGAATGTTGGGTAGAAGCACTAAAGCTCAATCCGTTCATGTGGGATGCGTTTCTGGGACTGTGCGAGAGCGGCGCAAATATCAACATTCCCAATATCTACAAGATGACGCCAGAGATGATCGGGTTTATGAAATCTGCGCATCCAAATGAGAAAGATTCCGCACAATCCTCAATCAGTGTGCCCTTACAGTCTCAGCCGACCAACAATCCAGTTTCATCCGATCCCTTCCTGTCTTCAAATCCCAAGGCGAACGGTGTCCCGTCCGGATACGGCAGTTCGGCACTATGGGAGAAGCTTAATGGCAACAATAAAAATGCTACAATTTCCGGCGTCAATATCAGCGCTGACGAGATGGAAACCCCAATCGCGAGTACCGACGAGGAAGTTTTACTGAATGGTACATCATCCAGACCGGCATGGGAACCTCCTTCCGCACCTACGAGAAAGCAACGGAGTGCGCAGGAGTTGGTAGATTATGGTTCGGCACCACCTCCGAGACTGGGTACTGTCAAGTCCAGAACACGAGGTAAAGCCGGCTCAGAGGATGCGGTTCTTACCGTCCCAGATCCACCTCCTGCGGCACCTACAAAAAGGACAATATCCGGACAGGTTGCTCAATCTATCACATCGCAAAATGGTGCCCCTGAGGGCGCCCGGAGAAGCAGGCGGCTGCTGAACACTGTTCAGCCCACTATGAATGCTGGCAGCAAGATGTCATCTTTCGCAAGCTCTCTTGGTCTAAGGGAAGGTCGGGACATCAAGAAAGCCAAGGCACCTGGAACGAAAAGCCGGACTGCCACCACTTCTACTGTTGGTCGAGTCGTAAGCGGCAATCGAAATCGAGCGGATACTATGGAGATTGATAGGGAGACTCGGCCACCTCCTCCAAAAGCATCGGCGGGGTCTCAATCTCAGTACAACAAGGACCATGAAGGTCTCCAGTCGTTGTTAGATTTATTCTCCCGCATGGCGAATGGATACTTTTGTCTATCGCGATATAACTGTCACAACGCTATTCAAATTCTCAATAGTTTACCTACGCAGCATAGGGAATCTCCCTTTATCTTGGCGTGCATTGGAAGGGCTTATTATGAGCAAGCCTCGTATGCGGACGCGGAGAAATTCTTCATCCGAGTCAAACAAAATTCAGCATCTGTCCTGGAGGACATGGAAGTTTACAGCACTGTCCTATGGCATATGAAAAATGAGGTCGAACTTGCGTACCTCGCTCATGAGTTGATGGAAACCGACCGCTTGAGTCCTCAGGCGTGGTGTGCAGTTGGTAATTCATTCTCCCTGCAGCGTGAGCATGAGCAGGCGTTGAAGTGCTTCAAGCGTGCTACGCAGCTGGATTCGGGTTTTGCTTATGGCTTTACGCTGCAAGGACATGAATACATTGCTAATGAAGAATACGACAAGGCGTTAGATGCGTATCGATCGGGAATCAATGCAGACTCGAGACACTATAATGCTTGGTATGGTCTTGGAAAGGTCTATGAGAAAATGGGCAAATATGACATTGCAGAGCAACATTACCGGACTGCCGCACGAATCAATCCGACGAATGCGGTATTGATCTGCTGCATTGGGATGGTGCTCGAAAAGAACAAGAACTATGAAGCTGCATTGGCTCAATACTCGAAAGCTTGTACACTATCCCCAACCTCAGCACTATCCAGGTTCCGGAAAGCCAGAGTATTGGTGCAGCTCCAACAACCGAAGATGGCGCTGGTGGAGTTGCAGATTCTGAAGGATGTCGCTCCTGATGAAGCGAATGTCTTCTTCTTGCTTGGGAAGCTTTACAAGATGCTAAGAATGAGAGCTGACGCTGTGAGGTGTTTCACGGCAGCCCTGAACTTGGATCCAAAGGTATACCACACGGTCTAGCTTTCGTTCCAGATACTGATGAATTTTAGGCTGCTCAGTACATCAAAGATGCCATGGAGAGTCTTGATGATGATGAAGAGGAAGAAGAGGAAGAGGATGGCGACATGACTTGACGAGTTATTGCTGTGACGTCTTCATCACCACCAAACCCTTCATCAAAGAAGGAAGGGGCACGACGACGATGGGGGACATGATTCGTTTTGAGCGTTTTCAAACTGGGTTGGTACGACATTGCCACTCCTCATACTTCGGCGTTGGTCTCGGTTGAGGGATGGGTCATCGCATTGCATGGCGAAGAAATTGTAACCTTGCTTAGGGATATTTTGGATAGTGGACCTAGTTTGACTCCAAGAAGTCCATGAGACTTTCGTAAGTCAAGTCATGAACTTGCAACAAGATCGTGCACATGAGAGTGGATCTTGAATGCGCGTTGCTGTAATATTCCAAGCCCGTTAGCCGCGCCTCGTCAAAACCTTTCCCTTCAGAGCCAGTGGCTCCAATCGACCTTTGACCAGATTCTTCATCCAAGTCAAAGTCTTAGCAACAGTGAATGGGACGAGTCACTTGCTTCGAGCATACTCGAGCTTGAGGAGGTCAATCAAACCCTACCGACAATTCACCTCCTCCACAAGGATTTATGTGTAGTACGGCTTACAAGAGAGGGCGCACCTTTTGAGTCAGGCTCTGTGACAGTCGGGTCAATAAAGACTCCGACAGAATGCAAGACCCAGGCCACAATTCGCATTTGTCTCTGTTTCACCAGATCTATGCAATTTCAATTCGTGGCTGAATCCACCTCGGCACCACTGTTCGTCCGAGTTCCAGCCCAATATCTGCTATCCTTCTTTTCCTCCGCCGGACTTCACTCCTCCCTCCACTCATTCTCCTTTTTCATCCAACAGCTATACTCTGTCTTCCGTGAACAGCAACCATCAGCAGCTATGAATACCACCATTACCGTACCCAAAAACTATGGGTAACGTTTCTCATTCCGTTTTCCACTTCCTAGCTAACCGGTCTTTAGCTACGTGCTCGCCCTATCCCTCGTCGCGACCCCTCTCCTAGCCATGGCCCACGTCGTGATTACCGGCTCTAAACGCAAAGCCGCCAAATGTCCCTACCCCAATGGCTACGCCTCGGCCCAAGAAATGAAAGCCAATCCTGCCGCCTACCAGTTCAACTGCGCCCAGCGCGCACACGCCCATTTCATGGAAAACGCCCCTCAAACCATGATGTCGATGCTGGTCGCGGGTGTCATGTATCCGAATGCGACGGCACTGTTGGGTGTGGGATGGTTGGTCTCGAGGGGGCTGTTTCTGTATGGGTATATTTATTCGAGCAAGGAGAAGGGTGCAGGGAGGTATGTGGGGAACGGATTTTGGCTTGCGCAAGGAGGGCTATGGGCGCTGGTGGGCATGACGGCTTGGAACATTATTTCGTGAGCGGTGTGGAGGGCTTGGGATGGCGATTGGTTAGCCAGAGTATTTTGGGAAGTGCACAAGCATACAGAGTACGGCAAAGGAAATTAGTGCTAGCCTCTGCACATCAGGCAGCAGCCGCTTGTGTCAAGACTACAGCTGAAGCAGCAAAAAAAGAGAATGAAAACCACGTTCACCTTAAAAGATGTTTTGGCATGCGGTCCTTATTCTTTTTCCTCTTCAGCCAGCATAGACCACCACCACCATCACCACCACCCAACAACATCCAGCTTAAGCGCTCTTATCCCTTCTTAGTAAGAACCCTCTCAAGTCTCCTTCCGACAGCATCTCTTTCCTCGTCCACAGGTAGAATAGCGCGTTTCCCTACTTTGCACTCACCTCAAACTGAGAATCTCATAGCAAAATACCGTCCCCATCGACAGCAAAGCCTCTGGTATGTCCAGCGAAACCTACCTGCCCGTAACAGCCACAAAAGAAATGCCTTCGCCCAGAGAGGGTGATCTCGGAGATGCTGATGTACGTCTTTGTGGGAGGAAGTGCGAAACAGGTGAAGAGCCTTCTGAAAACACGGAGAGCCGCCTGGAGGGCACCTCGCCTACCAACGTCGAGTTCGCGCAACCACATAATGTATCCCAGGAACCAATTGATGTGGCCGTCTCAGAATCCGAAGGAGTTCAGAGCGAAACAACACTGAGTGCGGGCGGAGAACCCGGAGGATCTGATGCGTACGAAAAAGGAAGAATTGCAGGAAAAGGAACAAGAAGCGAGGCGAAGCGAAGGTATCCCCTGTGCGAGTGTCATACGGTGGATCCAGTGAGCTGCATCGTTCATAGCAATACTCCGTAAATGATGTCGCCTTTTTCTAATGCTTCGAGGCGGAATTGGTAATTTGGTAGTCTGTCTGAAGATTAAGCTCCGCAGACCTCCCGCGTCCAGCATTTATCTCGCCATATTGATGAAGGGGTGGCATAGGTGAAGAAACTAGCTATGAAAACTCTGCAGAGGGCTAAAGAAGGGCGCAGGCTGAGTCAGCTGCCAAGGAGGACCTACAATACATATCAGCCCACGGTACAATCTTGACAGAGTTTCTGATCCACTCTGACGCGAGGAATGTACCAAAAACTGCTGCCCTAGAGTAACAGTACCGGTACTCCTACCAGTACTCCTCTCAGTACTCTTATCAGTACTCCTCTCAGTACTGTCTGTCCTACCTATTGCAGCTTCGGATCATCTCGAACGAACAGGCCTTATGTCTGTCATGATTCCACGTAGCGAAGACCAGTGTTCGCCGATGCTTCCGCAACCTCAGAGCAACTGTTCTACTCTGCGATACCGGGCTTCCTCTTGCAGCATATCCACCGAATTCCCGCCTGGCGTCACTTTTACACCTCCTTCGCCGTATTTGAAATATGATCTGGCGCCTTGTGTCCACCTGCTTTGCTTCCTGACCACAGGAATGGTAAAAAACCCTTGCTGACTCCCTCGAAGCTATGACCATCTCCCATCTCCGGTTCTCGACTTTCTGTCCCTTTCGCAAATGCAGGAACCCGCATCCTCACGCACCCTGTGATCTTTCGTTGTCTCCCTCTGTTCAATGCTGGGTGTTGGTGACACGTCGCACGGTGTTTCCATGAGCCCGGACTCACGGAGAGAGACAAGCAGTGGCTCGAAGGAGACCATCTTTAGAATATTCGAACGAACATATCTCCATTACTGGTACTGTCACTTGCATTCCAGAGAGCCGACGGCATTCAATCGATGCTCAAAAATAGCACCATCCAAGGACGTACACAAACACAAAGAATCGAAGATAATTTCCTTTGAGCACTACAAGCTTGTCAAGCTCTTCAATTTCAAGCCATTGTACCCCTTCCACTGAAAATGATTCAAGTCATATTGTTTCGTATTGGAATACTTTTTTCATGGCGCCTTACCCTGCCAAAATACTATTCACTACCCCGTTCTCCTGCTGAATAACTGTTTCATCCATTCACTTAGGAGCTACCTGACATGAAGTCGTCGCTCACTATATAATAACTTTGCTTTCTACAAAGTAGCCAGCCACCGAGTCCTTGCTTCTTGCTACCAGTGCTCTCCGACTTCTCACCTTGCTTTCAAACATTTGCCTCTCAATACATCCCAAGATGTCAACAAGTAGACTTCTTTCAGGCAATGGTGGTTGTGGTATCTCTACCCCCTACACCCTGTTTGCAACCTTGATTGTGGCTCTCCTTTCTCTCTCCGACTTCGCCTCTGCGAATCCACTTCAGGTGTCTCGAAAGTCAGCACTTACTGCTCGTACTGCTTGGAAGCCGTCAGCCGGTACGACCTGGGATTACCAACTTACCGGAACCATCGATGTCCAGTCAACGAATGTCGACGTATGGGACATTGACCTCTTCGACGCAACCTTTTCGACTATCGACGGCATTCACGCCAAAGGCAAGCACGTCATCTGCTACTTTTCCGCCGGAACCTCCGAGGACTGGCGTCCAGATGCCGCCAAATTCCAAGCGTCAGACAAAGGCAGCGCGGTCAAAGGCTGGAAGGGTGAAAATTGGCTTCAGACTAAATCCAGCAACGTCCGCAACGTAATGCTCGCACGTTTGGACATGGCTGCACAAAAGAAATGCGATGGTGTCGAGCCAGACAACGTTGATGGATACGACAATGGCAATGGCCTGGGCCTGACAGAGAATGACGCAGTCGACTACGTTACTTTCCTCGCTCATGCGGCACATTCTCGCAATATGGCCGTCGGTCTCAAGAATTCAGGGAGCATTGTTTCTCGTCTCGTCAGCAAGGTCGACTACTCCGTACAGGAGCAATGCGTCCAGCATGGAAATTGTGCGGAGTTCCATCCATTCATCGAGCAGAACAAGCCGGTCTTTCATGTCGAGTATTCGAATGGGGGCGTTCCGAAGAGAGAGGTTCCGACGAAAGACGATTCCAACGCGGCTGATTCCAATGAAGACGCTTCGAGTGGCAAAGCCTACAGAAACAAAGGCGCTTCTGCTGTCAGCGATGCAATTGATTCCAATTCCGACGCTCCAAGCACAGCAGAGGTCGCACCCACCAGCAGTACCGGCACCTCCAGCCCCGCCGACTCCAGCGCGAGCGACTCGAATGCAGGCGATTCAATTGGGGCTAATCCGGCTGCACAAGCCGCCTCCAGCAATAAAGCCAATTCCGCCGCCATCGGATCATCGTCTGTTTGTTCAGCGGAAGTGGCCGGATTCTCGAGCATCATCAAGAATCTGGACTTGGGGGCTTGGGTCAAACTTTGTCGATGAGCACTGCACGCGCTACGGGAGATCGGAGGTTGCTCAACGATTGGAGGTATCTTCGATTGCTCTGAAGAGCCGCTGGTCCGGCAGGTTGCACATTCTTGTCTATAGGATGTTTAGAGAGTGACAAAATGAATACGTTTCCCGGCCGTTACCTTTCCAATTCCCGAAAGACCTACTTAAATTTCGAGAGACGTGGGGTCTCTTCACCGATAGCCCAGAAAGTTTACGCAGCTCATTGCTGCAACCGCCTAGGATGGAAAGGACTCACTATCGACCTCCAGCACCTTCGAGCCAGGGCGAGCGCATCTGCGAATCAGCCCTAGTTCCAATCATCGAACGACGATGAAATACGGGGTTTAGAAGTAAAGCCGTTCTCCCATAAAAAGCGGAAGTTCTGGCATCCTTTGCTACGATTGATCGACCCTGCAACAGCTCTGGACAAGGCGAAGGTGAAGCTTCTCGAGTTCGTTCAGCACAGCGTTGCACAGATCGAGCCAAGTGAATGTAGTCAAAGGCTGCTCGGAGATATTGACCATTGCAGGAAAGGTTCAAGAGCCCATCTAGGGAACGAAAAGAGTGCCACGCTGATGTGATACAGATTGTCGTGCTTCTGTCATGGTCGAGGATGCAAGGGATGGGATTGACATGAAAATCGTTTGCCGAAGATTGGCAATTCAAATCGACGAAGACGGTCAAACATTTACTCCACGGGGGATATCTCAGCAGTCAAATGCACAAGGCCACTAACAACCAGACAGATATTGTGCGAACTGTCATTGCTACAAAGCACAAGCGGTGAGCACTGGCCTTCTGAATTCTTCCGTCCCTCTTCCATGCCTCTGTTTTGCCCCTCTATCAGCTGCAAGATCAGGGTACAGGGCTGGCTTCTCACCGATTGTTACTGGCAGGGTCTCCTGCAAGCTGTTGAAGATTAAGCTGTTCGTGGCCTGCACAAACTCCAATCATTTCCCTCGCGAACGCATGATTGGGCGAAGAAACTCTTGGAAACCTACACCTAGACCCCTTTCTCTGCGCAGGAGGAGGGGCATCTTGGCCTCAGTAGTGGTCGGAAAGGCATAAAAGTCATGGCGTCTACCCTACTCGAGTACGTTGTTTTGGCAGCATACAGTGCGATAGTACAAGACTGAAGATCAAGACTCACGACCCGAACCACCGATGGAGTCTGCCAAAGCACCAGAGGGTCGCTCCGAACCCAAGCCAATCATCTCACCCAGCTCCACATCCGATACAGCCCAGTACGCGACAATGTCGAGCAGCGTCAGCCCGCCAATGTCACCATCCGCCTTCTCCACCTCTTCCTCCGTCACTGCCTCTCCGGAAGCTCGATCCTCAAAATCCTTTCCAATTCCACATCCCTTCCAAGGACGATCAATCACCCGTGCCACAACCACAGACAGCATATTTCGGTCGGGATCCAAGTCTCCACGAAAATCACCACCTACAGCCCTCAATATCAGACCCACCGGGTCAACATCACCCCCGAGCTATCCGGTGCGAACAGGATCCGATCCTGTCATTTCTCCTACTTCACCAGAGCATCCTACAAGCCCGTCGCGGCCATCAACATTGAAGAGGACCATGAAGACATCGGGAACAACATCACACTGTGGAAGGCATAGCAACGAATGGTTGTTTGGGGGAATCAGTGTCAGAGAGACGGTGAAAGGGATGTGGAAAGATAGTAGCGATGTTTCAGATCGTTGAAGGACGTATCCCTGGTTCAAACCTTGGGATGGTAACGATACCACGAATTTCCTTTTTCAGGACAGGGGACTTAATCCAGGAATGAAGCTATGTAGCGGGACGGTTTGATAGCAAGCAGCAGGTAATACATCATAATATTGTATCATGATAGTGGGCTGGCTATGTTCCCTCGTCGTTAACCAGCATCTCCCCACCCGAATCTCCCCACCCGATGTCGTTCAGCTGTCTTACAGCCAATTTGCATCAAACGAAGAACGCCATAATAGGTGGGTTCCCCATGCAGCGGCGGCCGCTTGGAGAGCTGTTCCTGGCTAAACCTGGGGATGGAAGTGTGGAGTTTGCACTGCCCCGTCCGTAATGGGCAAGGATCAGATTGGGATGGAAGAGCAGTTTATACTTCTCTTGGCAATGTCTCTTCTCCTCTTCTCTTTTGTGCTGTCTTACATGCGGTTGTCTGAATGAAAGTTTCGCTGTGGTGCTTTGCGCGACGTTTGCGACCGAGTTTGACTGCTGGACACCCTCTCTTTAAGCCCAGCTGTTCCATGAACGGCGGTCCAACCGTGATATCTGCGATTCCTCCTCGATCCTTCCTCCTACCTGGTCCTCATTCCAACCCCAACAGCCAAATCCCGTCGACATGTCATCTATTACGTCTCCGACACCATTCCATCTCGATGGCGGCACCCTGTTCTCTCTCGGCGTTGCTTTCTCGCTGATGCCAGCGGCTCAATTCCTTGCCTCGATATCTCTCCCGAAGAACGTCGCTACCAAATACAAGTACCTCTTTCTCTGGCACACCTACGACTTCCTCACACATTTCATTGTTGAGGGATCCTTTCTCTACCACTGCTTCTTCTCATACATCGACCTACCCGCCGCAACAGCCGACTACCCTCATCCTGCTTCCTTGAATCCGGATGGCGTGTACTTTCTTGGACAAAAGAGTAGGCGGTATGGAGCACTGTACTCGACTGCACCAATGGCTAGATTATGGCAAGAATACGCAAAGGCGGATCACCGCTGGGCAGGTGCAGACCTTACTATTATCAGCCTTGAGATATTGACTGTTGGATTGGCTGGTCCTTGCGCCACTTATATTGCATATCTTATCTCGAAGATCACATCTGCGCCTGCTGGCAAAGGAAAAACGAAGTTGCAGGCTAGGATGTGGTTCCTGGCCACGGTGCTTGCTACAGGTGAATTATATGGAGGTCAGATTGTCCAACGTGAATCCGGATGGGGCTAATTACTTGTGCAGGGTTCATCACCTTTTGCCCTGAATGGCTCTCGGGAAATACCCAACTGGCAGGCGATGATCCAGTCTATATGTGGCTGTACCTGGTATTCTTCAACGTCCTATGGGTCTTCATACCCGCCTGGGTTTTGTGGGAAGCATGGGGGGAAATTACTAAGACCTTCGAAAGAGCAGGACAGATGACTGGCTGGAAGAAGGGCAAATAGCGCTTTCCCAACACTTCACGCAGTGTTTCCGTCCAAGCAAACGACCAAAGAAGATCCGATGGCAAGCCGCCCAAGAGCAGCGTCCAAAGCAATTACCGATCGGAACCTCAATCTCCCCGCGTGCGTCCTGGGCCTGCATTGCAAAGTCCGGAGGACATTTGATCCCATTGCAGGGCGACTGTTGCTCTCCGCTCCGTTTCAGCATCTGCACATGAGGCCATGACTGACGGCCTTCCAACCAATCACCGTGTCGGATCTTCCTCTTTTTGGAAAAATTTACGGGTCTCGCCAGTCGCTGAAAAGCTCGATTCACCCTGGCCAGCCAAAATTATTTCCACCTCTCTCTCTCTCGTAGACACTAGAAAGCGAAATCGAACCTCGTTGATCTCAAGACGTAGATTGTTGGAACAGTTGAGAGGTCCGGAAGAAGCCGAGATCAACCTCACGGTCTCGATTGAAATTTGTGCGGGATATCTTTTACTTCTGAACACGCTCCTCAATTGACGGAGAAACAGGCCGTGGGCGCTCACTCCAGACTTTCCGTATTCGCACCCATTCTCTCTCATTGCCTTGACTCGCTATGGCCCCTAGATACACACCTGCTGAGCAGCAATGGTTGAGAACAAACTACGGAAACGAGTACCATTTTCTGCTGATTTATTGCCTGAAGATTTCGAATGACGAGGATCGAGAAGAAGGGAGAGCAATTTTGCGAGCCATGATGGCCGCGGAAGTGTCCGTTGATGCTTCGCAAGAGGTTGATCAATCTGGCAGCGTGCGTGTGGGGATGAAGCTGGGAACCATTTACTGATGCATCGTCAGTCCTCCATTCCGACCTGGTACGACGAATCTGAGATTCAAAGCGTGGTGCGAGAATATTCCATCACCTCCATGGGAGCCGTGAAACATCTTACAGCTCACCTCGAACATCATACACCTACAACGGATGGCAGCTTCGGAATTTGCATCGCTGGTGGCAAGGGTTTCTTTGTCAAGCAGGCAGTCTACGAATCAATTCCCAGAGCACGTCGACCACCTCTCGATATCACTGAGAGCCTCTCATCCTCCAACAACATCTTCCCTGATGACCCCATTGAGTCAATTGGGAGCACGATCATGCCCTTTATCCTTACAGACAGGAATACCGGGACAAGCTTTCGACTGAAGGTGCGTGCTTTAGTCGTGCCCAAGCTCCTCTTAGGCATGTTCATTGGCACTTCCGGTGGCATCGTCAAGTCTCAAAAATACGATCGGAAGGATGGTGGCGGCATGAGTTGTGTTTTTACAGTTGATCTTGGAAATGGACGACTTGTTGCGCTTCAAGATCTATGAAGCGGTGTTGGATAGGAGTAGACGAAAAGCAACGCAATATGCTGCGTTTCGAGTCGTTTTTCTTTCCCCTCGATATCACAGACTGTCTATCCTGTTGGGCGTCCTTGAAGCCTGCAATCCTTCAGCAATCAATCGCACACTGCGGCTTTTGCCTTGAGACGAGCCCATCTTCCACGATCCCAGTTAGAGACTTGAATACATTGATGAGCGTCCACAGTTCCAAATTCTTGCATGGCGCCCAAAGGTCTGCAGAGTAGCAACCTGCCTCGTACCAAACACTGAGCCGCTGGTTCTTGAGCATCGTCCAGGATGAGAGACCATGCATTGATCCGCTTCGAGCCTTGTGGGGACTTGGAGTGGCTTGACTTGACTCAGCCCCATCGCAGCTCGCATCATCCATGCCTTGGACGAGCTTAAGAATGATGGACTCGTCGCGAATTCCATTCTTACCTCACTTGATTTTATTCTCACTGCAATTATAGTCTCTCCTCTTCTTCGTACAGACATACTTGTAGACCAGTTTGTCTAGAAAACATGTCGTACGGCGGTTATCCTGGCCAGCAAGGTGGTCCACCTCCGAGTCGTGAGTCCGGTACCTTGCCACGTTGCGCTCGCGATGCTGACAGACCTTCAGACTCTCCCCAGCCAGGTTACGGTCCTCCGCCCGGCCGATACAACCAAGGTCCCCCTCAAGGTTACCCACCTCAAGGCTATCCAGCTCAAGGTTACCCACCTCAAGGCTATCCAGCTCAAGGTTACCCACCTCAAGGCTATCCACCACCGCAGCCAGGTTATGGCGCACCACCTGGAGGATATCCACCACAGCAGGGTGGATACGGTCCCCCCGGTCAATGGGGGCAGCCTCCGCCACAGCAAGGTTATGGTCAAGCACCACTGCCGCAACAAGGTTATGGTCAAGCACCACCGCCTGGACAATATGGTCAAGCACCTCCTCCTACTCCACCATACTCCGGTAGCTTCCCACCTCCACAAGAATATTCTCAGGGCGGACAATTGCCACACCAGCCAGGGTATGGCGCACCTCCAGGGCAATATCCACAACAGATGAGTGGACCTCCTGCTCCACCATCACCCGGCTACGATCCTCATGCCGTCGCACCGGATATGACTCTGGTGGCCAACGAAGTCCGTGGTGCCATGAAAGGTTTTGGTACCAACGACGAGGCATTGATCAGAGCCGTTGCAAAGCTGGATCCGCTCCAAATTGCGGGTCTGCGGCAGGCATATAAGTCTCGCATTGGAAGAGATCTCGAGAAGGACGTATCGTCGGAGACTTCTGGCTACTACCGCGAAGCCTTGCTCGCCATCGTTCGAGGTCCGCTGTTGGAAGATGCCCACTGCGTCCAGAAGGCTATCAAAGGGCTCGGAACGAAAGAGTTGATGTTGAATGATGTCCTTATCAGCCGAAGCAATGCGGATGTGCGAGCTATCAAGGCAGCTTACAGGCAAACTTTTGGCAAGGATATGGGGGCGGATGTGAAGGGTGATCTGTCGATGAAGACCGAGAGGCATTTCATGATGATCATGGCGGCAACGCGGAATGAAGAATCCACACCAATAAACCCTCAGCAGGTTGGTCAAGATGTGGATGCTTTCCATGATGCTACCGAAAGGAAGGCTGGGACCGATGAGCTGAGGGTTTGTGAGATGATGACCAATAGGAGCGACGGGCAAATCCGTGCCATTGCTCAGCAGTACCGGCAACGATTTCAAAAGCCTCTCGATGCCGTCATCCGCAGCGAGTTCTCGGGTCACATGCAAGATGCCCTTCTTCTACAACTCTCGAGAGCGACGGATAGGGCTATGAGCGACGCTGTACATCTCGAGGAGGCAATGAAGGGGTTTGGCACGAAAGACGAATTGCTCGTCCAAAGGATAGTCAGAGCCCACTGGAATCGTCAACATCTTGAACAGGTAAAGGGAGCTTACGCTCATAGGTTCAAGAATCCGGGCGGCTTGCCAAAACGGGTAGCGGGTGAGGTAAGCGGTCACTACAAGGAGGTGATGCTTGCTTGTCTTGCATAAGAGACAACGGGCGGCGGGTTGATGTCTGTCTACTGGTATATTCCAGAGTATGATAGCGAGGTTAGATTCCCGCTGGTGTGCGAATCACATCTGTTTACGTTCCAAGCATGGGTTGAGTCATCCAATCCTAGACCCTCGCAGCAAGTGCCATTGCCTGTGCATTCCTTGCTAACATTGCAGTATTCGCGCGCGTCTATGTGTGTTACGCTTGATCGTATGGTTGATCGAATCTACAACGCAATCTCTTTTGTTCGAATACGCCGAAAATACTCCGCAAAGTATCCCTTCCCTGCTGTATTGTTGATGGCTGCTCCTCTGACACTGGGACCGTGATCTGTCCAGCTGTAAAATCTTCTCTTATCAATCCCGTCTGAATGATTCGACTTGATGGAAGCAATGCCAGGGGAACAATGTCACCGAGGCCAGCTCTCTCCCTTGCGACAATAACCGCGCAGTCTCCTCGGACGACGATGCTTCTCCAGACCCATCTGTAAGAGTGCCAACGGCCCTAAGTCTGTACGGTGGCATGACGTTGACTGTGCCAATGCTCAACTGCTTCAGAATCACTCTCAAGTCCTTTCGGGTAGAGGAGACTGTGAAGACATTTGCGTTTAGATATCTCGTCATGGACGACATGTCCAGCCGTGCGATCGAGGTTCTCGGGAGCAATCTTGGTGTCGACCCTCGGGCCTTCACTAAACATCTGCATCAAAGCTTCGATGGTTACTCTATAGAGACCATGCATCAGAACTCAGGCGTCATCGCGCTGAAAGCTGTTGTACCAGAGCCACACCGAAGGGAACGCATGGGATGCTCGTCCGCTCTTCATCCCGGTAAAAGATTGACCACCGCAGATGATGATATCTATCAGGTGAAGGGTCCCACAGATATCTTTGATGTACCCGCAATGGCGGGACATGTTAAGAAAGAATGTTCTCAACCAACGATTGAAAGCATCTAGATGAAGAGGTTTCCGAACAAACTCCACGGCAAGTGGCATGAGGTCCTCGAGCAAACTTAGAGGTCGTTATTTCATGCTACCCTCTGTCTCGGAGGACGTGGGTCAATAAACGCCCTCTCTATCCGCCGTCGGTTCTTTCAATCCCACATTCCTGCACTTCCAGAGAGTGACTCTGGAGCGGTCAGACACTGCCACTCTGTATATTATACCCAACACAGAGATCTCTACTGGTATGTAATGCTTTCATGTGCATCGAGATCTTGCTTAACCTCGATAGTCCTCCTCCTCCGGCTGCAAAGTGCGTGGAAAAGCACCATACCAACGACAACCCTACCGTTCATCAACCATAATGTGGGGGACGAAACCGTTCATTGGCAAACACTACCATGCCATGACCCATTTCAATTAGATGCGATCCGAGAGGCAACAGACCATGTTCCACCGACGCCCGAGCAGATTGCACTGGGAAGTATGTTTGTCAATCCTTCTATCCGATGCAAACTTCGCGAGACAGTTTGTCCGAACGTCGACCTGTGCAAGGCCATGGTAAACTTCCATGTGGCCATGATTGGTGAGTCTTACGGCCCGCCTTTGAATCGCTCGATGGTTGCTCAAATATTTCTCTTAGAAAGTTCCACTAGCTGTTTACATGATCGCACCGCCGAAGAATACAGAAGAACATATGATCATTGCGCCAGTTATCAAATGAGACCCGAGGAAAAGCGACGGCTACTGGGTTGTTGTCAAACGAGAACAAGCAGAGCGGAACATTTCAACACTATGAACTGGCAGATGCTGGAGAAGTTGGTCATGCGCTGAAATTCTGAGCCGGAGGGACTCCGGCGCCAAGTTGAACAAACTTTGGGCCAGCTGACAGCTTTATCGCAGTAGTTGGAAGACAAGATCGCCTAGACCTAGGTATTCGTCTACCTTTACCACCAATGTGGCCATGAAGAGGTAGTCTATGGTGCAAGGAACAGCACGGCCTCAGATGGCAATGGGATGTTCTGGATCAGTCTCCAAACGAGGCGGAAAAGGCGATTGAAAAGTAGGTGAAGAATCATATACCCCAGTGCCCAAGCAGTGCTTCGAACCAGGTTTCATCAACGTCCTTTTCCATTGGTCTCATGCGTCTATCTTTCGTCTATTGAACTCTGCTGCTTGAGGAGATCTTGGCTTGGCAACCAGGGGATTAATCCATTTCCTCTGAAACTGGGTGAGCTCGGTGTGATTGGCAGTGCGAATATGAACGAGATTGACACACTTGATCGCCGAGTACACGTCTTTGTGCACAGTTCATGTCGGACTTGGGAGCCCTTCAGCTGTCTTCAAAGTCGTTTTGGCTTTTGCTATTGTACCATCGACGGCTCAGATCTTCGATTGGAGAGTGAATTTCTCGGCTCTGAAGATATCACAGGGAGAACTTCCTCATAATCAAAGGTCTGTTTGCTGTGTGAGGGATTAGCAAGGAAACGAATGCGCCAGAAATGTCAAGAAGGATATTTTGCCGGGCAGAGGGCGGTATCGTTGTTGCTAGTACGGCTCACAAGGCGATTTCATGCACGAAGGAGCAGGTTGTTGCGCCAAATTCGCTCAAGGACATCACCACAGCGAATGTCGAGAAGAGATTCCGAAATGAATAGCTTGCGAAGAACCACACGACTCATGCCGAGTGCTCTACCGTACCCGTCACGAGTAGGACGCTCCGCATAGTCCAAATACTTGTGAAGAAGCAAAGTACGGTGCAGCACAGTCTGATGAATGACGAACAACTGAAAGAGTTGCGACTTGTGGGCGGTTCCGGAACTGCCGGCATGGGAGCAAGACAATACTCACCGACTATTTGGATGCACCCCTATCCGGCGCACTCTCGGGGAATATATTATGATTGGAATTCATTCGATGCTTTACTTTCTGGGCGTAGGTTTGGTGCTATTTACGAACTTTAGACTGAGAGGGAAGAGATTTTGTTGATTGAATCGAGGGCAAGCCTTTTAGATGCAATACCTTTGCAAGTGCAATGAACCCTCGAAGATCATAGTCTGAGCGGTCAAATTATGGAGGCTCAAGATGTCTCTTTTATCTCTTTCTTCTTCTCCCTTAGCCAGTTATATTCTGTATATAGCCTTTCTCCTTTCTTCTGTTCGTTTTGCTCTGCCTGCTATTCGTTCCACCTTAGCACTTTCCCCAAATCCAATACCAAGATGGCACGACGAAACCTCTCCCTCGGCTCCGACATGGATGAAAGAATGTCTTATTCCCGAGCTGTAGTGTCTGGATCATGGGTCTTCGTCTCCGGAACTACGGGGCATGTCCTATCCTTTTTTCCCCCTACTCTCACGCCCTCCTCTTCATTCAAATTTCTTCAATTGCCCATCCAAGCTTCTTTGTCCATCTCACAACCTCACTATTCACTTTCCTCTAAGCCATTTCCCTCTAACAATTCCCTCTCCACTCCTAGCTTAGATTACAGCACCGAGGAGCTCGTCGGCCCCGGCATAGTCGAACAGACAGAACAAACATTGAAGACAGTCGAGACAGCGTTAAATCAAGACGTTGTAGAGATGAAGGACGTGGTAAAGGTGCGGTACTTTCTCAAAGACGCACAAGAATTCAAGGACATTGCGCCGGTGCTAAAGAAGTATCTTGGGGACGAATCAGGTGGTGGGGGAAGGCCATCGGGTTTGATGGTACAGACGCCGTTATTGACGGAGGACAGATTGAGGTTACTGCCAAGATTCCTAAGGAGAAGAGAGGACTGAAAATCTGAGCAGGAGAGATTGGCGGAGGTGTAAGGCTTATTTCTTTGATTGCTTTGCCTGAATGATGATCTATAGCCCTATATAGCCCATATCTAACACAAATTATACTAAGGAATCAGAGATTCATTCCGCAGCCCAAGCAACTACACCGCACCATATATACATCTTCACCGTGCCTTGCAATCTACGCCTATGCTTTTCTTTTATACACAAGTTCACTTCCTTCAGAGCTGGCTTGATCCCGTCAAGCCCATACAATGCTTATCGTTTCAAATTTTGCTTCGCTGTTTGCGTCCCATTTCTCTTTGACACGTTCTCCCACCCGTACATGTTGGCGGGGAAGTCCGTGCTAGATTGTCCGGCCAACTCGTCGGCTTCACTCTATGTTTATCTACTTCTTTTTGACTCCACCCATCTAAGAGTACAATGGCGTTTACGTATCCTAGCCCTATTCTATAGGCTGTAGCTCGAAGACAACTAAGATCTATCTCTTGCACCCAGTAATCCTCTGTAAGTGTCGAGTCGATGCAAAGTAAACACAGTGTATATGAGACTAGAGAGAGAAGATCAAGGATGATACGGGTATTGAAAAGTGGTGGTATGAGTCTATGTAATGCTATTCTAAATACTTATCAAAAGAAGAATCTCTCTTCCACTGGCGATGAAAGGCTGGCAATTTTGGTTATCTTAGCCAAGGATATACAGTTCTGCCAAGAGAATCATGCCTATCTTTCGGGCTCGGTGACCTGATCAGGCATCCGTTGAATCGGCTGCCTTGTTGGGTAAACTTGGAAAGAGTTCATGGACCATATCATTGAACAAACAACCGGGTAGAATCTCTATCTCCATTGCAGATGAAAGGTATCATAGACGGTCCAACCGTTTCATCCAATCAACGATTAGATTTGACATTCCAAGTCCTTCCGCCCCATAACCCACAGCCGTCTCGGGGTTATAGATCTCCCATATGCCTCCTTTCTTGACCATTGCGATCCACTTATCCATCAACGCATTCAGAACAGTTGTTCGGCCCTGCTTGTGCAGTCCCTCCATAACGAACCAGTTCGCAAAGCCCCACGTCGGCCCTCGCCAAAGAAGATCAGTATTCTGTATTGGGTTGTATTCGGCCTCGGCCCGGCTCACGCTTGGGACAGGACATTCTGTCCAGAACTCGTCTTTGTTTGTTAGGTAGTTGATGATGGTACTGACCTGTTCGGCGCTAATACTGTCAAGCAGGAGGGGAAAGAGCATCTGCACGGTCCTGACACTATGGAAGCATTGCACATTGCTCTTGTCTTTGTATCCAGTCACAAAGTATCCCGCCGACTCGTTGAAGAGAGTTTTAAGAATGCCTTTCTCTGCATGTTTTTGGTTGACATAGCACTCTGTCGCCGTTGTCCTGTTGAAGTGGCTGGCTAGATCTCCTAGAACACCCCAACCCGATGCATAAACACAGTTGACAGCTATGTCTTGGACCTTGAACCAATTTGTGGGACCTAGTGCGGCGCTTGTACGACTCAATATCTTCTTTTGGTCCCAGCTGTATCGCCAGTTGTAGCTGAGGGCGAGCTCAATAAGTTGGGGGTATATATCACCCCAAGAAGGGCTTGCACGCCTTTTAG
>JAABUK010002565.1_pt1 | contig 32403 bp, 33 predicted proteins | sample 5559141 | NCBI WGS metagenome assembly JAABUK01 (sample SAMN10711869, study PRJNA513367) | rock metagenome | isolation source: Antarctica rocks | place: Antarctica: Victoria Land, Pudding Butte nord | collected 2016-01-03 | reverse complement strand
GCCCCCTCGCAGCCCCCACCTGAGCTTGGCGAGTATGCTTCTGGCCGCCCCCGCCGCCATACCAAGACCCCGGGGTACCGTCTGGGGTCTAATGTGGAGGATGAGCACCAGATGGTGGAGCCCGAGCACTACAGGGGCATCCCTGGCAGCGGGGCTGCTGAGGCACAGCCCTTCCGGATTGAAGTCACTCCATGCGCACAGGTCTGCACTGCATCTCTCACACTTCCAGTCCAAGCCAACACTGCACTTCAGGCCTTTTGTTTTAAGAGTTGTGACCTGTGACTTCACAACTGCAGCCTTGAGCCGGCTGATACTTCTATACAATACAAATACTAATGGTGGTGTGGTGTGGTGTGCAGGTTGTGATGGACTTCCATGCACATCTGAACATGAATGAAGTGATTGGCCTGCTGGCTGGTGAGTGTGATGAAGACCGCCGTCTGATCAGGCAAGCCATCTTCTGTCCCCATGAATTTTACGATACACCTGCCAGAATGGTTCCCGTGTCTTCCAGATGGTTGACTAGTGGGTGCAGTCATGTCTGTGCGTGCTGGCCTTTTGTTCTAATTGCTTTTGGAGCATAGAGAAACACAACAACCGCATGCTGGAAGCCTTGCTTGTAACAGGCACAGGCAAAAATTGGGCACTTTTTCGTGGACTAAAGTGATTCTCATGTCAACATTTTGTGCTTCTCTTGTGTTGCATTTCTGTGACAGCAAGCACCAGATCCTGCATGCCTTCCCTGTCAAACAGTGCGCAGCTGGCAAATGCTGTAGCAGATTTAATCTTTGCAACTGTCAGTGTCCACATGCAGCTCTGGTCACTAATCACATCTGTGTCCTTGGCTGCCTCAGTAGACAGTGGATGGTCCCAGACAGCACAACTGCCTCCCCACCATCCTGTTGGTCTGGCTGTCTTCTTTGTGTGTTAGCATGTATGCAGTCACGCTCCTCTGATTGTGATCCTCTGTCTGTCTGTCATGCTATGTTTACGCATAGCTGTTGCGCCTTTCTTTCTGAAACAGCTGCTGCCACAAATGGACAGCAGCATCAATGCCAAGGGCTGCGTCTGTAAGTTGTCAGGGCCTGTGTGCATGGGACTGAGCGTCTGTCTGGCTGTGGGTGCAGGGTGTTACGTGCATTCCCTGTGAAGGAGCTGGTAACAGAGGATGATACCATCAATGCAGAGATGGATCCTGAGGATGTTTTCAGAGTGACTGAAACCATTCAAGGGCACCACCAGATGACGTGAGCCCCCCCCCCCTCTTTGCACAATCATCAAATAAGTAACAATACTGACCACTAGTGATCAGAAAAATTAGTGGTAATGATGCAGTCCAACAAATGCTAGGTGTGTGTGTAACAGAAGTTTTGCCTGGCCAGGCTGGTCTGTTTTGGGCATCAATGCTGTCTGCATGTGCAGTAATGTGACTGTGTGCCAAGCAAAGCATTGAGTTTGAAGGTGATACACAATGCTGTGTATCAGTGTAGCATTGTATACTAGTCTGCATCACTGCACAATGTGCAGAAGGCAAGGTAGTCAACAGTCACATGTACAGCATGCTATTACATACTTGGTGGGGTGTCAGGAAGTGGATTTTGGGGTTGCTTGACAAACTGACTGCACAGCAAAGTCTTTGATGCATTGTCCCTTGTCCTGCTCTGGTGAATTCACAGCACATTGTTTGACAGCAAGTGAGCAGTGTGGCACCATCTGCACCTGGGTGGCTCAGCGCAACCAAAGTAGTTTCTGTTTAGGTTGTTTTGTGACAGCACACGTCAGGGCATTGCTAATGCATGTTCCTTTCAAGGAGCAAGCAAGAGGTGGCCAACTGCTGCAGGTCAGATCATACCAAACCAAACCAGTCTTGTCTGGTGACATCCGTCCAGTGGCTTTATACGCCACTTTCTCTGCATGTATGATAGTGCAGTGCCAGAACAGGACTCACCTCTGACCAATCATTGTGCAGGGTTGTGGGCTGGTACCATTCCCACCCAACCTTTGCCACCTTCCCCTCCATGATAGACATCGCCAACCAGGTGACCCAGCAGAATGCGCACAAGACGGCATGGTGTGAGCCCTACATTGCTGCCATTGTGGGGCCCTACAGCAAGAAGCTGCCCACCTGCCAGTCCAGCATGACCTGGTTCTATGTCAACCACCCCTCAGGCCGCATCCCTGCTGAAGATGAGAACCCCCTGCAGGCTGGCTGCACCCCCATGCAGTTACAGGTAACAGCCTTACTGCTCCGTAACATGGCCGCCATACCAGAAGCAGTAGTTACACATTCACCTGCACTGCTTGAGCATACGTCTGTCGCGCTGCCAAGGTCTTATGCTGTGGAAGGTAGCTGTATATATCGTGCTGTAAGTGTCCAATGTAAATATCAAGTCCTGCTAGATTTTGGCGCAATTTTGATGCTAGCTTTGGACACAGGTGGTACGTCTGCAATCGCCACGTTCAGATGCAGTGCTGCTATGTCCTGCCCTATTCCCCCCCCCCTCCACCTGCCCCCTAGCTCCCATCGCCTCTCGCTATTCAATCCGAGACCCCCAATACACCACTGTACCATAACAGAGTTCAGCACACAGTCGACTTGAACTTTGTCCATTGTAAGTGGTAACTTGGCAACACCAGGAGTACACACAGCCAACCCTACTCCCATGCTTGCAAAAAAGCTTGGTGGCTTCACAGCAGACCTCCACCCATACCCAGAACGTCCTCCCCATGCTGTTGACTCCTCATACAGGTTGTCACGCTGCAAGAGCCAGGTTTGGATGCAGCCCTCTTGGGCCCCGGGCCCACCCCCATGCTGGCTGAGCTGGAGGCCCTGGCCCAAAGGTATGCTGAGGAGCGCACCAGGGCAGAACTGGGACAGCCCTGGCGGCAGGGCCTTTCCAAGCTACACAAACTGATGGCCTCTCTAGAAGCTTGGCTGGGCTACTGTCCTGCAAAGCAGCGGCGCCAGTTCTTGCAGAGCTTGCAGCCTGTGGTGCAAGCTGCCTGGGGCTTGCAGGGCCCCCCGCAGGTCAGCTGCAGACTGCAAATCTCAATCTAAGCTTGATATTAGTGTAAGCTTAGTGTTTCTTTGTTCTGAACTGTCGGCAGAAGTTATCTCCCAAGTGAATCGGGATCTGGTTGATAAGATTGACTATCTCTGTTTGAATTGTCAACAGAACTTATCTCCAAAATGAATCACGATGTGGTTGATAAAATTAACAACAGAATTGATATTGCTGGAGGTGACGTGGCATGGCTGTGCATGCCTGGTCAGAACAATGTTAGACCTTGGGGTGCGTACCTGTAATCTGGTTTTCTACTACCCATGCATGACCCTGTTACATTGCTTCCAGCAACATTGGTTCTATACAAGGATCTGTTGACAAAGCACCAGCAGGGAATCTGCAAATCAGCATATGGCCAGGCCATTCAATCAGATGATCACATTCACTGAGATACTCATCACCCTCTAGCTGGCATGTAGCTTCATGTATGATGCATGAGCAGATGCAAGGCATCGTTTCTCACATCCACAGGATTTCACAACTGGTACTGTTTGCAGGTGGACATGCCAGCAGGCAAAGCATGGGGAGCGCACAGCAGGGTAGAAGAGGAGGAAGAGATCAGCGATACTAGTGCTGGCAGACCAAGGCCATGTGCTCTAGGTGCGTCATGTTGCTACTTGTTTTGCTTTTTCCCAGCTTCAAGACTACAAGTAACGGATCCAAGACTGCCACAATCAACTGTGTTCCTGTTTTGAAGGCAGCTTTCAGCTCAACTTGCTTGTGTATGTCATTGCCCTACAGTGCTGCCTGAAGTAAGCCAGTCTGGTCTTGTCCTACATACCCCTAGCATTTGCTAGAACATCTTTTTGTTTTTGTTAAGTGTTACTGTTGTCGTCATTATTGTTGTTACTATTGCTATCACTGTTGTTACCAGTATTGTTATATTATTATTATTATTAATAGTAACAATAATAATATTGTTATTATCATTATTATTATTAGTATCTATTATTTTCCTGTTAAGATTGTCCTGCAGCCCTATTTTGCTTGCTAAAGCCTGCCCATCCAAACTGCTCAGAGACTGTATTTCATTCTCGCTGTCTGTATGTGTGTTTCTGTCAACATGACACTTGTCAGGATCTCCGGTCTGCATTCAAGGCCTGATGTGTTGTTGCATGCTGTGTAGGCCACAACAGTCATCATGTTCATCAAAATGAAGGATCAGCACACAGAGGGCATCAAAGAGACTATGCTCACAATGATGATGATGCAAGTGCTGCCACGGAGGGTGTGACTGAAGAAGAATATGCTGACTCAGCATGCCCACATGAACAGGCAGTGCCCACTTTGCATCACAACATGCACAACACACACAGTCACTATGCACCCTCGACTGAGCAGGACAGTTATGAAGAAGAACACGAGGACACCTCGTCAGAAGGAACTCGGTAGACTTTGCAGCTGATCTGTCTATACATCTTCAGTCATGGCTTTAAGAAGCAAGCGGGGCTGTCATCAAATGCCTCTGCACTCCTGTTAGCACCTCCTCAGCATTGATGGCAGTTTGTTGTCGGTTTGAAGAAAGGAACGTTGGCATTGCAGCTGTCTGAAGACTGTGTCAGCACTCATGAGCAAGCACTTTGCCAAGGTCTTGGTATACATGAGCCCCCACCCCTTTCAGCACTTGCTTTACTCACTAGTGTTGGCAGCAAAGAGTACATACCTTGTTCTAGTTTCTTGCTGAGGTAATTTGTCACAAGTCAACAAAATGCTTTGAGAATGGGGTGCTGTATGAGGCTCTGACAATCGACATGGTCTTGCTTGCTTACTAGTCCATACCAGGTGGTTGGTTAAACTGTGGGGGTGGATTGGTGTCCGTCATGTGTCTAGCCGTTCATTGCTAAGTCTCTTCTGGCTGTTTTGAGGTCACCCTGCTTTACAGTGGTCACATTGACATTCTACGCGGTTCAATCTCCCAGCTTCTAGTCTGTGCCCTGAATACTCATGACATGTCCAACAGCAAATCTGATGTAACCAGCAGTTCTCCTGATGCAAGCTTGCACTGCACGCATTCGACTCGAAGTCTTTAGAGCACATTGAATGCAGCCTGTGTCGACTGGAAGCACCAAATGCGGTTCTAGTCACGTACATCTCATTAAATGAACCATTATGATAGGTCTGCAGGCAAAACATACGCACCCTGACACACTAGTGTTGAACTGTGAACCCCAGCCCCTCAACATACAGGTAAGCCTCTTTGCTGACAAAAGGTATGCCCAACTGGGAGTATCATGGATCAAACAACAATTACCTTGCCTGCATTTCATTTACTCATCTCAGCTTTTCCAGTTATGTGTTTCCAGACAAACTTGTTGGAAATGTGTGGAGCAAGCCCCTGGTTTTCACTCTTAACATCAAACAGAAAGTGTGTCTCAACATGGTAGCCATGAATTTGAGCTGCGCACTGCGTAGGCAAATAAAAAGAGTTTGTGATGGCCAGCCTAAGTCAGGTGATAGCCATCTGCACCAGTTGTCCCATGTGACAATGACCTTGCTTGTGGTCCGAAAGCAAATGGATGTAAGCAATAGGCCTACCAAAAGGTGGTATGCCTAGTCTGAGCGCACGCTGAGAAAGACTAAAGAAAGACGTACCTATGAAGGTTTGACAAGTGAACTACTTCAAAGCCTGTCTTAAGCAATTGTAGTGTGGAGCAACCATTAAATACAAAGGAAAAACTATGGTGACCCCCAGGGACACATTGCTGTGCAGTCCCAACCCACAGGCAGCGGACCTGCTGACTTCTTATTGCTTCATTCGATGAGAGTGTGAGATGCGCTGCTGCTTTTGGTCCCACGCCTTCTGCAGCTCAACAGAGCGCTCTCCTAGTACCAATCCTCGGTTGGCTGGGCCAGCTTGCTTTCTGTCTGTGCTGTCTGCCACTCAGACAGCCCCTCACAGTGGCAGCGCTAAAACATCAAGTGCTTAGCCTTGACTGGCCAACATTTGCCCTTGCAGAAACATCAAATTGCGCTGTGGCACCAGCATACAGCATAGGACTGGCTGTAGCTGTGGAGAAGCTGCCAGCATTTGCGTCAATGACACTGCCAAATCTGGAAGGTGGTTTGTGGACGCCGTGAGCAAGAGGAATTCCGCCCGGCCCAACAGATCCTTTTCTTCTGCCACCAGCAGGGGCGGGGCTGGTCGGAGCAGCCCCAACTGCCATGGCAGGGCGCTGCCGGTGACATTCCCGCCGGAACTCGACCTCAATCTCAGTCAAGATTGCAACAAGCTGCTGGAAGCTTGGTCTGCAGAGCATTCATCAGTTGATGTCGGCACTGTTCAGACACTATGGAAGCAAAGCTGCATGTTGTGTGACAGCTTCTTGGTGACACTTTGTTTATGTGTATGGGGCATGTATGCAAGGTCTGCTGCAGTAACTGGCCTGCAAAGTACATACAGACTGCAACAAGGCAGCAGCTCTATAGAGAGGAAGTCTGCGACAGTTTCAGAACAACCACCCATAGTTGTCTGCGATCCGTTTCATAAGCACTACCTGTCTTCAGGGTTCTGAGCCCAGCACTGCTTGGCCAGCTTCTGGTAGGGCAGAGGGCAGGTGTCATTGAAATGGGGCCGTAAGCTGCCATCACACACACCCACGCATATCTGCGCCTCCATTAGGCCCTCATACGCTGACTCACAGTAGAACATCTCCCACACTGCACCACCAAGCAAACATGTGAGCGCCAGTAGTAAGTTGCACCAAAGCACCTTGCCTTGGCGCACATTTTACTGACTGCACTTTTTACAGCCAATAAGTGTCATCACTCCTTGCAGGGCTTTGTGAGATGTGGCTGAAGCTAGGATGCCAAGTCAAGATGTGGTTGAGGTGCACTGCATGTGAAAGCAAGACAGCATACAAGCCACAGCCTGACTTCCACAGGGTCTTAGACGCATTGTCATATACATTTGTTCTGGCAGCATTGTCACAGACAGGGCTTTTGCCAGCATTGGCATGGGCAGGGGTTTTGTCAGCATTGTTATAGGCAGGGCTTTTGCCAGCATTGTCATAGGCAGGGCTTTTGCCAGGTATGTCATAGGCAGGGCTTTTGCCAGCATCGTCAAATTGTGGGCTTTCGGCGGTGCTGCCACAGACAGGGCTTTTGGCAGCAACGTCACAGACTAGGTCCAAGCAGGGCATGCATTTGCCAATTGGTCAAGCACAATGCTCATGCAACCAGGGGTTGTCAATAAGCAGTGCTACAGTACAGGTCCTACAGCGTCCACAAGACTTACTCATGATGCCAAAGGCGTACACATCCCCAGGCTTGGTCAAGCGGCAGTCTCTGAAGATCTCTGGGGCTGTGTACATGATGGTGCCCACATGGTTGCCTGCCGGCACATCTTCTTCACTCTCTTGCAGGGGTCTGCTCAGCCCTACACTTGCCAGCAAGGAGCTACGAATTCAGGGTTTCAACCGTAATCCCTAAAAAGATGCACCACCAATGACACAGCATTAACATGTATCGTAGCTGTTGCCTGAAGGACAGGTGTTTCATGTAGTTGCTGTGTCTGCAGCTGCCAGTAGCCCCACTGCACACAAGTGAAACTGACTTAGCAGCATATAATCTCTTGCGGCTAGCTATGCAAATAGCATCATGACAGGCTTTCTTGCGGGTCTTCTGGCTAGTCCCAGTGCACACCGGCCTGTTGAACGTGTTCTGTAGTGCTTGCCCAATCTTCACATGTGCCTTGTACAACCATTCTCTTGCACATGCTGACATATGCAATGGCCTGCACAGCATGCAATGCAGAGCAGTTGTACATACCAAAGTCTGACACCTTGGCAACATATCCCCTGCGGTCCACCCTGTGGGTCTTCAGCAACACATTGCCCAGCTTGAGGTCCCCATGAATGATGCCAAAGCTGTGTATGTAGTCCATGCCTTTGGCTATCTCCTGTGCTGTCCTCAGCAGTGCCCTCTGCAGTCAGAAACAGGGACCGGCATATCAAGTAAAGTCTTGGAGACAATGCTGACAAGGTCAGTGAAACCAGGGCCACAGTCTGCCTCACTTCAAGGCTGTCAATGTGAGGATGCCCAGAGGATGAATGTATGTGTTGTGAAGGGGAAGGCTGGTCAAACAGTCAAGGCATGCCAAGTCTAAGTGCCTGGCAGCTAGGTCACAGGCATGAGCCACTTGCAAGGCAATGCATGCAATGCATTGCGTGCAAGCATGAAACTTCCCCAGGTCATTGCGCCTGTGCAAAATGCCAAGGCATGCAAGGTTATCAGTGATACTCATGTAAACAAAGCTCAAACAGCGTCGTGCAGAGCTACAGCATGCCGAGATCTGAGCTGGCGAGTGCACAGACCACAACAGAACCAGGTGGAAGAGTGAAAGTGTCATCAAGGTGATGACGTGGCTCACATAGGTAGTGTGGTAGCTCCATTTGCCATGGGGCTTGAAGGCTTTCTTGTTGACAGCCCTCATGAGGGACCCCAGGTCACAGAACTCCATCACCACTACTATCACTGTGTCCTGACCCTGCACTCACGCAACATACCACTTTTTTCTGCTTCATCAGATCATATTTGACTCTTTTTTGCACCAATCTCTGAGCTGCTTTGGTTGCCCTGTATTCAATCTTGACCAAACTCACACCAACACAGCGTGATGCGCATCACAGCCTTTTGGAGCAGATCAAAAGAGAATCAAGCTGGTTTTGTGTTGTCTGTCAACTGCACAGCAGGGTTGCGACAATTCCATGTGCGCTCAAGCAGTGCTCACCACCCTCTTGAACAATCATTACTACGCTGCCTAAAAAAGCAACTGCGGTTTTAGTATATTGTGCATGACTGATTCATCAAGAACGTCAATGCCATGCTGTTTACAGCCTGCATCAAGAGCTACTTCTGCATGTGTACACAATGCTCTCTTGCTGAAGGGTTTCCGTGCTTTTGTGTCTGAGAGTACGCGACGCTGCATGACATGGGGCGCCATGCAGTGCAACACCAATTTGTACCTTGAGGTCATTGTCATCCATGTCAAACACATTTGGCCTGTCCTTGTTGCGATGTGCTGCCGGGGAACCAAAACCCTCCTCAGAGTTGAAGGACGTGAAAGATGCTGCACTCGTCTCTAGATGCATTCTGTCCAAGTCATACTCAGAGACGTTGCGCGAGGACAGCTCACGCCGTATGCCCAGGGTGCTGCTTCTGCACCAGCCCACGCACATGTGCACTGTCAGCAGCGATACACATCTGGGCTCTTGAATGTGTAAATGCAAAGCTTGACGCCAAACAGCTACCAGGAGATGGACAGGTGCAGTCAATGGGTAGCCATACCATCAGACAGGTATAGGCCATGGGTGGCAAGTCTGTGCTGTTGCATCAAACAGTCCACCAGCTCACAACAGCAGGGATACAAAACTTGTTTCAGGTCCTGCTGCGAGAGGCATGTATGAATGTTAAACATGCAAGCGTGTACAGCATTCGCAATCGTTATTACTATCAAGCACATTGGTGTTGCATATAGTTTGTGTAACAGCAGTTCTTCGTTCCACCCTTTGTTGTGTGCATGTCATCCCATGCTGTGTGTTACCTGCGTGTCTCTTGTGAATGCACCCGGGATGTGGTGCGTGAGGCCCCTGACGTAGATGAGTCGCCATTGGAGCCCACTGCAGTCACGCTTGCAAAATGTGAGCCGCTACCCCCAAAGCTACCTGTACATGCGCTTTGGTGATGTCAAGATCACTGTGTCAAGCTGATTGTCCTGTGCAAAGTGCCAATCACATTGTACTTGAGCAAACATGTTGTGGCTTTGCTTCTACTTTGCTACCCAAATGCTGTTGCACTACAGATCCTTGCAAGTTGCCTTGGGAAACAAGTACAACATGACAACATCACCTGTCTGAGAGGCTTCCTTCTCACACACAGACCCAGTCTCTGATAAGCGCAATCTGGTCCTAGCTGCTGTTGGCGGTGCTTGACTTCGAGTTGTCTTGGCTTCAGATGTACCTTCATCACTGCTGTCGCCTTTCCCACTGCTAGGGCCGGGGGGGCTGAGTTGCTGACTAGCCCTTGGCCTTGACCCACTGTCGTCCCCATCTGGGACCTCAGACAAGCTCTCCAGACCAGACATCTGATAAGACAGATTTCGTCTCACAGGTTTGCTTGGTGATGAAGGAAAGTGTGGCAGTAGCTGAGCCAGACGTGTTTGGAGGTGAGGGTCATCCAGATCCAAGCTGTTCTTGGGAGTGGGATCTGTGCAGTCAAGCAACGTGTGACCTGGCTCATGCTTGAAGCTGTCTGCTGTCACAAACCCCTTTGCTGTTGTCTGTGGGCTGAGAGGGATTGTTGTCAGAGAGTGGTATGGCAAAGTAGGAGACGAGTTAAGACTGCTGGAGCTGGATTGAGGTAGAATGATCTCAGCGGCTTCTGTCTGCCTCTGCAATGCAAGTCCCGTGTACACAGGTGACCCGGCATCTTCCTCTATGCCGAAAGCTGTAAGCAGCGGAGGCGGCGGGGCCCTCAGTGGCCGCTCATCCCCAGGTACAGCCGGACTCATAAATTGTTGCGCGGCGGCGAAGAAAGGAGAAGCGACAGTCCTGTGGCCCCGCGTGACATCCCCTGCTACACTTCGCGAGCTTGAATGAGGTGGCCCAGCATCTCCACCGGGTTCCTGCAGATCCAGGCTGCCCCGCTGTGATCTGTTCTCTGACCCGCTTGGGGAAGCGGTCCTGCCGCTATTACTTGTTGGGCTGTCTGTGCGCGCCTGCTCAGTTTGATGCGTCACCTCAGCAATGATCCGGGGGTCAGCAATGGGCGCTGACGCAGTGTTGCCCAGCGGGTTGATCAAAGCCGAGGATGCAATCTGCAGCTGCAGCAGCTCCTGCTCCCAACTGCAGCCATTGCCTTGGGATGAAGCTTCTGAAGACCCAGCATCTGTGAGTATGGACAGTCTGCTCCGCTCTCTCAGTAGCCTGCCCCTGGGTGGGCCCACATTCGTAGATGCTGACCGCCTCACACGTGGCCTAGCCTGGCCTGGCCTGTTCTGCTCAAAGGAGCTGCATGTATACAACTGTCATGATCACATCTTGAGTGTTCCAGTGCATGCACAGATGCTGCCAATGCTTCTGCAAGGGTCCCCTTGGTTGGTTACCAGTCTATAGCATTGAAGCTTGACGACTACAAGTAACGAAAACAGAACAGGGTGAACACGGCAGGCCACCAACTGAGGAAAGTCTTGTTTGGCAACATTGTATGCCAGGATGACATTCAGCTTGTGTTGGCTATGCTAACAATTGTGCTCCACATTGATTGTGCATTCTGACAGAACACAGTGTGTTCTTTCTGCAGCACAACAAAGCTCTACACCTAGCCATGAGCTCTGTCATGCTTGAGATTGTCTTGCCATTCCTGGTCATACACAGTAGAGATGCTTTGTGTGGCACATGCAATGCAAGCTCATGACCAAATTTTCGGCCCAGAGTTCTGTACCTGCGTCCATGTGAGAAGAGTTCGCCGGAGACACCACCCGAGTACTCCATGCGGCCTGGCCCTAAGCTACTCCTGCGATGCCGAGGTGTATGTCCAGTCAGCAAATCAGGCCCCATACTGCTTCTTCGGTTTCGCACTCTGTGGGGGCCCTCAAAAATCTCCCTGGCAGTGGGCATGGACCCCCCTCTGGGTGTTGCAGACAAGTCATCCTGGCTGTTTGCCCCTTGCAATGCCCTCTGGAGTAGGCCACGCTGTGAGGCAGGATCCTGCAGGTAGATATGCCTATTTATGTGCACTCTGATACTGATGCTGAGCATGTAACATATGATGCGGACAGAGTATCCGTTGTTTGCCAACAATTGCGGTAGCTAACATGGGACTGGCAAGTTGACAGGCCACCAGCACCATGCAACAGCATCAACAGCAATCAGAAACAACAACAGCAAACACAGCATCAAGGGCGCCTGCAGTGATGTTACCAGCACCAAACAGCCTCATGGCTTGTAGCACTCAGAAAATGACCGACCTGCTGGGCTGCTGCAGATGTGGAACCGTCCAGAACTGTCCAAGCGTACGTCTGCACCTGAACATGTTCATTGTGATGCCGTCAAGTCACAAGCCAACAGATGTGCGCACAAGTCTGTGGTACTGACAAAGCGGCGACTGCAACAGTTTTGTTAAGCTTGACTGCTGCATCATATTTACAAACCCAATTCTGCACAGAAAGCAACAGAGGTGCATGCAAGCAATACTGTGATCTAGCAAGCAGTTGTTTTGCACGCAACCCGTCGCAAAGTTGCTTACAGACTCAGAAACCTTGCTATTTTGTCAAGACAATGGTGTGCAGAACCATGCAAAAGTTGTCAGCCACAAATCTGCAGGTACTGTGCTAGACTGTATTGTAATAACCTTGCAAACTGATGGCAGCCATTTGTTGATGTATGAATGTATGAATTCAAGGTTTGGTACAGCTCTGAAGGGCTCAGTCAGCTCACCACGTTGGGGTGGGACATCTTTTTACTGAGGACCACCTCTCGGATAGCCCCTTCAATGCTATCAGCATCTTGCATGTTACACACTGCATACTTGACTGCCACTGGAGCTCCCCGCCAGGTGCCCTTGTACACTGCCCCAAACCCACCCTTGCCAATCTGCTCTGCTAGATCAATCTCATCCATTGACACCTACAGGTGCGAGTACTTTTGAGTGTAAGTGGCCATCTGTGTGACACTGCACACGAGACTTGACATGACATGAAAAATGTAACTACTTGGTGAATCGCCCCTGTGGCCTTGCAGTGACAGTTGATGAACCTTGGAGCAAAGCTCATGACACTAAGCAGAAAATGCGTGACACACATGCAAACATGTGCTCTTCACTGCATCTGCAGGTTGCTTGCATCCAGCTGTCATGCCCCACACTTGCTTTGCAGACAACAGAGATCTGACCTCTATATTAGGGTTGATTGTACAGGCATCAATCACTGGCCTGTTGGCAAGACCATCAGAGTTCATGACAGGCATGGACATAAGGCGGTTGATGAAGGGCCTTGCATCAGCTTCCTCAAGAAACACTGAGATAGCTGAGGCTGTTCTATAAATGTCACCCAGCTCAATGGATGCTGTTCTGCCAAAGTTGTGGGCAGCAATGCCGGCATTGGATACTGCCTGCACACAATATTGGGCTGCTGTCAGCTGCTTGGACCTGATGTCATGCAGCAAGGCGCTGCTCAAGGTTACAGTTCATTGTCTGCATGAGCACTTAGCTAAATCCACTGGCAATGTGCAATTTGCATTGGCATCACTCGATCAACCCACTCTTGCAGTGTGAACAGATGTGTGGGTAGGCTACAAAAGTCCTCGACTCTGCTGTATGTTGAGCATGTGAGACCAAATTACCCCATTGCTCTCCACAGATTGGGTGGTGCTGGCGCTGATTGCAATGCGCTGCTTGCCATCTGCAGCTGTCTTGGTCTGAATCTGCTTAGTCTCAAAAGGGGTCACCAAGACTTCGTCTAGCTCTGAGCTTCGCAGTGTCATGCAACATGGCAGCTTGTGTTGGTACTTGCTGAGACAAAACCCGCCAGCCACACCTGTAATTGCAGTTCACATTGAGGGGCATGAGAGCGCATGCTTGCATTGAGGAGAAGACATCAGCGTTTTGGTGCCGAAAAGGCTAAGGCTGTGGCTGCACAGGTGCAGGAGTAAACGCACAACTGGGAAAGCATAGCTACTTTTTGAAGCTTGCAGTCTTGAAAACAGTGGCAGAGATGTTGGCCTGGTGGGGTTGAGGTTCGCGAATGCCTACCCAAAATGAACAGCACCGCAGACAAGACTGCAAGAGTAGCAATCACCGCAACTGCGGCTGTCATGCGAGTTGGGCACAGATCCGGAAGGCCAGCCTCAAAGCCCTTCTCTGCTTATGGAAGCTCCACCTTCTATCGGCTGATAATCAGCGTTTGTCCTCTGCACTCACTGCTGTTCGTGTTGAGATACCCTGATGCTGAATCTCAACACCAAAGTCAGATGCAGGTCTGAGCAAGCTGTGTGTGACTATTGCGCACTGATCTGCTCAGAATAGCTTGCTGGATTGCCTGGACCATACTTTTAGGCTCTGTGGCGAAATTAGACTGCCGACCACTGTTTACAAGTGATCACGTGCCTGCATATATCTGTCTGCTGCTAGAGGTCTTAGCGAGAGCTTGCCGTGCTTGAGACGCAGAAAAGGTGGCGCGCTGGTAGATTTGCGGCATGTAAACGAACGAGCGAGTTTTGCGCTCAGCACCGAGCTGAAAGCTGTGAGGACAGCGGAAAACGGCGTGTCACGTCAGTTTCTGCTGTGCTACAAAACTCCCTGCCTCAAAAGGGGCGCAGCGGGCCCAACGTGAGATGCTGAAAAGCATGCTCTTGTCAGCGCAGTCTGGAGGTTGCTGCAACTTTTGCAACAGCTCAGGCCTGCACGCGATATCTTATCTCCATTTGAAAGCGTGGACATGGCCTGCCCATGCTCCGTGCCTGCGCCCCTACACACGTAAATGCTTTGACACCGAGTCAGTACACATTTTGCCAGGGATTGGACTCTGACCTCTGCATGTGACGACACAGTACGGGATCATTTGCAGCAGCTTGTACTATGTGCTGAAGTGGTCTGCGGTTCAGGCTAACAATGCTGAGAAAGCCGGCACCCGTGGGCCATGGTCAGATTCAAAAATAGGTCGGTACTTCGTCTGGCAAGTCATCAACATAACAGGCTATTGATATAGAAGGTCGTGTTTGCTTCAGGTATATACTGTACGAAGTCATATGGAAGGACGGCAAAGCAGATGAGGCTATCAGTGAGAAACTCGTGAGCTCACTGCTCGTTTATTTTTTGCAAACGTTGGCCTGTGTGGTCAAGTGTAAAGCTGTGTGTGCAGATGAAGCAGGCCTGTTGTCTGTTTTTCGAGAGTCCGTGGCAGTCAACTTTGGTGATCACGGCGTTGCAAGGTCTGCCATGTCTCTCTCAGGTGTGGTTGAGCCTCCAGTGTTTGCCGCTGATTCTGAACAAAAACCAGCCTGGCTGACACCCACAATGATGTGTGTTTTTCAGTCAGATACTACAATTCAGTGACCCACTTGTGCATGGTGCGCTGTGGGACAGAGGAATATCGGCAGGTACAGCAGACAACAATGATGATTTTCAACCATATACGCCCACTCAATCCAGGCTAAGTCAAGGGTCTAACACCCTTGACTTAGCTTGAACTGAAAACAAATGGTGCATAGTCTGACAATGGCATTTTGCGTCTTGCAGATATGGTGTGCGCTAAGCATGATTAATGAGATCAGCAGCAAGCGAGCCATGCTGCACTTTTTGCATTTGGGAGGTAGGTTGTGGCTTGCAATCATTGCTTGTCAAAGTTGCTGGGTGTCACGTCTCTTAAAGCTGCTCATAGTGGAAGACAGCTGATGCACAGGAACGCTCAAGTCTTGCCAGCAAGCTGCTATAGACTACAATAAACGATTACTAGATGGCCTCAGGCTCACACAGCAGGTATTAGTTACTGGTTGCTCTTGTGCCGACCAGTGCATACATGAGCCTTGCTTGTGCAATACAAAGCCTGCTACAATGTGTTTGCCGCGCTCTGCATCTCGTTGTGCTGAGTGGCATTCAGGCATTTGTCAGGTCTCAAGTATTTCTGCTGTCAACCAGCACCGCATGATCCATTTTGATCTACCTCTAAAGTTGCAAGGGCTGCTGCTGACAAGCTCAGGAATTGTGTTCGTTAAGCTCGTAGGTATGTTATTGCAGCAAAGCAAGACAATACAGCAAGCTGAGGCTAAACTTAGCAATCTGGAGCTATGATGCTGATGAGCAAGCCAGTATGCAGAAGGGTATATATGTATTACAGCAACAGGATGCTTTCATGGCAGCAACATGCAAGAGCACAAATGCCTTGTGCAATGTGCAGCAGAGCCAACAGTAAGTTTGGCAGTGGAGGAGCTGAGACAGACTAACGGCAAGATGGCAGCTGTGTCTAAATTTTGTAACAATGTCTGATGCTGAAAGCCTCAGGATGTCTGGAAGCATGCCCTCTGAGCTGTCAACATGTTGGCAACAATCAGCAGCAACCATAGATAAGGCTTACACAAGGCCAAGTCAGTTGGCAAGATCACAACTGCATGCAGGCAGCCCACGCAGCCGACTTGCTTGCAAGCAACATTTATGCACAGCAGTGTCTTAACCTCATACAGCTTGAGCAGCACATTGGAAGCAGGTGCATCAGGCTTTGCTGACAGCTATTTTGTGAAGCCGGTGAGCACTTGAAGGCTTGACTGGCGCGATCGCCTGTACCGCTCCTGTGGGTGTCACTTCCTTGTGGCAGATAGGGCACACCTGTATTACGACACAAAATGCTGTTGAAGACACGCCTGTCAAGTGTCAAAGCTGATTCTTTGACACCGACGCTCAGACACACCAGATTGTCCGAGCTGAACTGCGCATGACGTGCAATGTACGTCTGGTGGCGCACAGTAGAGCACAAACTAGTATGGGATGATACGCATGCACTGCATATTCTGTACAGGTACAATGGCAAAGTGTATGCAAACATGCGCCCTGCTTGCAGCATGGCATAGCCACCAATACCATGTTGCTCCAGTCAAAGTGTGCTTGAATCATAAGGCTGATGCTAAATTCAGGACACCAAGCAGGAGATCACCTTGCTGTGCCTGAGCCATTGGGCAATGCAGTCTGTATGGTAGCAGTGGTTGCACTCCAACACACAAACCTCGTCAGCTCCCTCAAACTCCATGCAACAAATGGTGCACCTATATATACATATTGTGTTACCGTCCCATTGAGCAAAACTCTGCATTGCACGCTTCAACTGGCATGCAAGCTTTGCTCTTCAGGTTGCATGGGTATGAGTATATGTGCAATGTATTTGCAGCAACTCTTCAAGTCACTTTCACAAGCGCAGAACTTGAAGCAGGATAGCAGAGGTCACAGGGTATGTAAGAACAAAGACATGAGCTGTGTCAAAATTCCAGGCAGAGCTGGCAAGATGTGACTAATACTGGTGTACAGATGCCAATAGTAGCTCACACAGTCAGATCACAGGTACAAGTCATGCACAGGCGTCAGCTGTGATCAACTCACTGCTCTGTGCCAGTCTCCTGGCTGTGATCAGGCTTGTGCTGCGCATATGCAGTCTTGCACAAGCTGTCCATGATGTTGTGGGCCGCCCCTCTGCTCACCACCCCCACTGTGTCCCCCAGGGCTTGTAATTGCTACACAGCACACCAACAACAGTTGAGTTGTACGCCCATGTACCACAATCAAAGACATGTCTGAGGCATTATGCAATAAGCATCACTAGCCCTAAACCCAGTCTTAACAAGCTGCTCCAGATAATATCCTCTGGCTGGTGCAGCGCAAGTGCTGATTAGGTATTTGCCAGAGCAGGCCATCTGCTATGTGCTGATTAAGTAATTGCCAGAGCATGCCATTTTCTTGGCACCCCAGCATTTCTGCAACGGCACTCATACACACCAACATACCACCAGCCACGTGAAGCCACACCCATATCAAGACACAACAGCAGCCCCTTTCAAGTGCATTCACATGCATACGGGCCCCATTGTGTGGGTTTGCAGCAGGAGAGGCTGAAAGATGGCTGTGAGCATGATGGTTGTCGCTGCCCTACAGGCTGCACAGCTGCCATAGGCGTTCTGAGTCCCCATACTGCAAGCTTGTGATTCAGGCTAAACGCATGGCAACTTGATATGGCTACCTCATAAGACATGTCATCAGGGTCCACAGAATCATCTGACAGGTACGGGTCCTCCTCAGCTGTGCCTGCATGTTCACCATATGTCTGTGCGCCCTATTTGTGACGGGGATGGAGAATGCCCTGGATGTGACAGGATAAGCCAATGGCTGAGTGCATGTATGTCTGTGCTGTTTGCCAAGCAGGGTCTCACAGAAGCTCATATGTCACACAGCATATTGTTCTTGCACTCCCTGAAGCCCAAGGACCAGCAGGCAGGATTTGAATTGCATGCTTAAGCTTTGAGCAATCTCAGCACAGCCATGCCAGTGTCGCACGGTTTCCCCTTGCAGCGCTCAACATAGCTCTCAAGCACAAGCTCTCATGAGCTGAGGATGGCTCAGGACAGGACAAAATGACATGTCATGCATGTCTACTGCCCCATGTATGTGATTGACTCACCAATGCCTGCCATCTGAAGCATGCGCTGATAGTGGATCCTGTCTTCTTCTTCCTGCAATCTCCTGGCAAATTCCATGTCTGCATCATGGTCGCTGCCCTCACTAGGTGTAGTTGCAGCATCAGTGTCTGAAGCGGTGCTACCAGATGCTGTGTTGCTCTGCAACGCCTGAAATCTGTTGACCATGGACGCTGGTATGCTGTCAGTGCTGCTTGTGGACACGGCATCTTGACTAGTTGCAGCGTGAGCAGTGGCTTGATTTCTTTGCAAACTGCCTCTGCAAGCATGCATACGTGTGTCAGGCCAACAGTGTGCCGGGCCTGCCAACAGCAGCAAGTAGCCAGCTGATGAACTCGCCTCAGCCTGAGAAACATCTGTTCCTGCTCCTGCAGTACCTTGGCAAGTGCCAAATCCTCATCCTGCAGATGCGGATGGTATTGGAAGGCTGTGCAGGGTATCAGATTGACAGAAGACTTTAGATTGCAGCATGACATTTGGTCGATAAAATCAGCCAGTTCAGCTTGACCTAAAAGGATGCCCTGTATTGTCGAGCAAGGGCTGTGCATGCCGACAACAGTGGGCAGAAGAAAGTGCATGCTGCGCACCTCAGCACCTTCGGTGACACTGCTACCGGAAACCTGCCGTAGAATGTTGTCATGAGAGCTTGCGTCTCTTGGCATACTTGGACACTCTGCCGTTGACTCTCTGTATACGTCTGCTTGAGCAAGTCAGGTCCCAAGTAGCTGTTCGGTCACCTTTGCTGATGAAGCAAGGAAAGTGACTTGACGGGGCTGTTGCGCATCAATTATGGACGACTCAGAACGGGGCCTGATTGCGTCAGACCTGGGTTGCGTTTGTATTTAGCCTGTATTTTTTGACAGGTGAAGAGTATTTTTGCTACAATTACAGCTGAATTTCATTGCGTAGCGTCGCTGTGGCGCCACCATCAAAGCCAACAAGCTAATGCTAATCGTTCTTCGGGACAACCCGGGTTCACCCCCCAAGTCCTGCGACTTTTGGCTTTTTGCTCGATCAAACGCCTGCAATTTGTTTTGCTAGTACTAGCACATGTCTACTTCGTTAGCACCTGGAACTTACGTTGCTACCTGTGTGAACTGTTGTACAACTGTAGCATTTGACACATATGGTGACTGATCAGGAGAGTCAGCACTACACCTGCACAGATGCAGGCCTGCCAGATGCGCCAGTACATGGTGAATAATGAATTTGCCTGCTTGCAAGACAATTTGCTAAGACAGAGTAGAGCTGGCCAGAGAGCAGGTCAAATGGGGAGACACTGAGGTCAGAAAGTCCGCACGTTGTCGACAATTGGCACTGTGCCATAAGCAAAACTGATCTGTTGCTTACAGCACTAGTGTCAATGATCCTACAAATACCTGTACAGGTCAAAGTTGCTACAATCTCAAGCAGGCCTTCCATGCATTCCTGGATGCAGATTGCCTCAACGTCTTGTAGGGAGTCTTTGCAGCCTTCTAGCCACTGAAGCAAGCTTTCAAGCAATTCCCGGGCACAGTCCCTGAATACAGCTGCCTGCAGGCTGCAAGGCTTCTTGTGATATTGCTTGCAGATGAGCCTCAGCTGAAAGTGCTGAAGTTCACAGCTCTGCACTTGGATTTTGATGCCCAACAAATGTTTGTGCATGAGTCATGACCCTTGATCAAAAGTGACTGATGTGCTCACAAAGCAAACAACAGACTCTTGGCACCGCCAGCACCTACTGCGCAAGGTGACCATCATGAGCTCATTGCTTGAACTGAAGCAATTGACACATCTTCGCATGACAGAGCAGCCTGTGCAATCAATCTCTTGACAAAGTGCAATCTGAGTAGAGGCTACTTTGATAGAGGAATTTTTCTCGGCCTCAGCCAAATTTCAATTATTGTACCATTCTAGCAGGGTTGACAACGCTTTTATAGGTGTTATTGAATAGGGAATGTGCTGCATCAATACTACGTTCATCAACATAGTCAATGTCAACATGGCAGATTGTCCAACAAATGATGAAGAAACTGAAACTTGGGTGAGGATTATGAATGCTAGAACAGTGTTGCCGGTAGTTGATATCACATAACTCGCCTGGTCCCAAAACACTAAATTGCAATACGAAATGAGAAACGCTATTCCTGATGCAGACTGTAGCAACCCATTGCAGCACAATGCAGAGGTTGGTCTCACAAACAATGCTCGACAACATCGGGATCAAGAAAGGCTGAAAACTGCATCTACACTCCATGCATTGAGTATCATCTGCAAAGCCTGTCAACAAACAGCTGGCTGCAGATATTTACACTTACTCACACTTTCAATGGCACAGCACTAGGTGGAATGCTGGCTGAGTTGCTGCCTGCAGTGCCTGGTGTCCTAAGCTGGTGTGACACAAAACCAGCAGCAGATGGAAATGCACCGGCTCCAGCATTGGATCTGCTTGCACTGCTCAAGCTGCTTGGTGTTATATGCTGAGACGCTGCTGCTGCTGTGTAGTTCATGGAGTATGGGGCATTATGCAGTGCTGCCGGTGGGCTCACGCTGCTCCTGCAACATTCACAGCATTGTCAACATCAGCTATCTATTCACAACTGTAATATCAAGCTGATTTGCAAACAAGCAGCACACTTTGCAGCCGTGTCACACAAGCAGAGCAGTGCCAGCATTAGCACAGGAAGAAAGGCTTACGATCTTGTGTGAACATGAATGCTGGGAAGCTTTGCATATATGCATCTGCGGTTGGCCTCAAAGCTGCAAGTCAGATTGGTATCAAGATGACTGTCCAGAGCCATTTAAAGCCAGAAAACATGGTACATCTCATGTGAGTGACTGTGTTTTCGCAACACATGGTTGATCACCTGCTTGGGCCTGCAGGGATGCCCATGGACCCCCCAGAGACAGTAGCAGCCCCCCGCAGTGCAGCTGGCTTGAAGCTATAGCGAGACCCTGTGGCTGTCCCTCCAAACTGCAGCTGGGCCTCATTCACCTGAAGGCAACCACCGGTTGTATGCTGCTGATGTTGTCAACAGGACAGCTCAGCATATATTAGTAAGCAATGTTGTGCTATGAAACATACACATCAGCTTCGTGCTCTTGCTTGAGCAGTGATGGAGCCAGTGCCCAGATCTGACGTAGCTGGGACTATGCAATGATGCTCAGTTCCAGTGATCCCGATGCACGTGTCTCTGAGCTACACACATACACACACGCACACACACTTATACACACACATGAATGACAGACAATAGAGCAAAGCAGAAAGTCATGCAAAGGGCCTGTGCATGCTACCTGGTTGTTGAGCCATCGGATCATCTGCTCATTGCTCTGCAGCTGGGTCTTGCATTCCTCCAGCTTGGACTTCAGGCTGCTGATCTCATCCTGAACATATGCTACATCATCAGATTCTACTTGTGGCACGCAAGGCAGTCAGAGTTGCAGGGCTGCATGACATGCACAGCGCAAAGCAAGACAGCATTCTGCAGGCACAGCGCATGTGCGCCCCAGCATCTTCAAGACACAGACAGGATGAGCAGATAGCAAACAGTCCAGTGTGCGAGCGAGTCACAACGTGCAACAAACACAGGGAGCACTTTAGCTGTACACAGCTGCTTGTCTTTGAAAACAAATCAGAGCTGATCTTTCAGGAAAACCAGCTTCAGACCAGTGAGAGAGGCACAAAACAAAACAGTCTGGGCAGCCAGGAGAGACGTGAGATAGTTGTTGACAGGCAGGCACCTTGAGGGCCTTGTTGTCCTCCTGCAGGTGGTCCACCTGGCGGCTGGAGCTGGCCTGTTCCTTCCTCATGCTGTCCAGGCTGCCCTCTCTGGCAGCCAGCTCCTCCTCTTGCCGCCCAATGATGGCCTGCTTCCGTCTGGCCTTCTCTTTGGCCATGCGCAAGTCGTTCTGCACCCAAGTAGCTGCTGTGTGCAACACCATGTGTGCAGCTGGACAGTAGCATGAGCATGTTGTCAAGGTCTATGACAGTGAAATGAAGGAGCTAGTGATGGTGACACTGTTGGTTGCTTTGTGGTGAAGCTGCACAAGAAGACTTCTTGTCTGTGTGTTACTTGTCATGCCACCTGACCAAGAAAGTGGCTGTGCTCACTAACACAGCAGATGCTTTGGATCAGCGAGATGGCAGGGCTGAAGGTATGCCTATAACGGCGAGCTCTCTGTTTCTGCTGTCCTAGTTGCCTGACCCAGCTCGGATTGCAAACTGCTTGTCTACTCAAGGCTTCCACAGTCAGCAATGCTGACAACCACATGAAACAGACATGAGCGTAACTGGCTAAGGCATGCAGCCTGGGCCACAGAACCCAGCTCAGACAGCATACCAGTGCAAACAGCTGACATGCAGTCTATGTGCACACTCACCGACACTTTTTCAATGATGCGGTTGCCTTTCAGAACTTCTGCAGCAGCTTCTTTGGCACGCACTTCATGGCCTGCCGCTGACTCCTTGAGCTCACTGCACCTCTCCTCTAGCTGCCTGCTGGAGGCTTCCAGATCTTTGCACCGCTGATTCTGCTCTGCTATGTGGTCCTTCTGGGCTAGCACCTGCACAGCATACAACACCTGCTGTTGCGACACTACAACTTCATTACAGGGTTTGTCGCTGAAGTGACTTGCAGATCATTACACTGCTGGTACTGTCCTGGTGCTATGCGCTTTGTCTGGGTTCAGATGTGTGTGCTTGATACTGACACCCGTGGCTGTGCTTAAGCTCATGCTTGTGCTAAGGACGCAGCTCAGTGAAAGCAGCTGGGGATCTGTAGCCCCTGCAGGGGTTGCCTTCAATTTGACAGGGTCAGGGCAAGGGTCCCCCCCGCCATCGCTTTGGGCATGAAGCATGGTATAACCGATGGAGTCACTGTTTCATCAGAGTTGACATTGATGAAACAGTGAAATTGAGTTGGTGAGCACTGACATGTCAGCATGAGCTTAAGCACAGCCATGGCTGTTGGTATCAAGCACAAGTTCGTAGCGTGCTGAGCATGTAAGCAGCAGGGATGCAGGCTTCTGGGAGGCAACAAGATGGGCGCAGCCACCATAGCTCTGCCGGCTTTATTTTGTCATGCGTGTGTTTTTTTGGTTTGTATTTTACAGTCTGGGGTGTGGAGCCAGTTGTGACGTGTCAGACATCCTGGCTTGAGAGCACAGGTATAGACATACTGTTTTGTGATGCTCAGCCAAAACAAGAGATGTGTACCTTTTCGTCTGCAGAGCGCAGTCTGGCTCTCAGCTCATTGGCATCCACCTCCCTTTCACTCTTGCTCTTGCCTAGCTGGACGTTCTGGTTCTGCAGTCTGCTCAACTCCTCCTCCATGGACCTGCAGTTGCCTTCAACCGTCCCCAGCTTATGACTCAGCTCACTCACCTGAGACATGAGCCAGCACAGCTGTAACTGTACAGTACATTTAGACTGCACTGCTTTTGAAGCTTCTTTGGGGCATTTACATCAGCATCCATCAGCCTTGATCAAGCAGGTACTGACGTGAAGGCATATGCCTGCACTGCACCATGTGTGATTGTGCATGTCAAGTTTCTCTGATTGAGCTAGGTGCAGGCCGACATTGCTCTATCTTGCATTGCATAAACATGATGACCAAGACATCTGCACCTGCTGATGTGGCTGTTGCCACTACCAAAAGTCTATGCACGCGCTTATTGCTGCATGCATTGCATCTGCACAGTCACCTTTGAGTCCAGCTCATACTTGAGACTGCGCAACTGACGGTTTTCAGTGTCTAAATCACCACCGCGCATTGTCAGTGCATCCAGCTGCTCCCTATACTTGCTCTCCAGTCTGTCCCTTTCCCTGTGCAGGAACACAGCCTTACAGTCTTCACAGCTGGATCATCAGGGGCAATGGGGCAAAATCATGCATGGGTAAAGTCATGCTCATTGCGGTGCAATCTAGTTGTCACATGGAATGATATTCTCGACACTCCATCTGATGGTGTTTGCAGCATCGGGGGGGGGAAGCCACATGTTGAACATGTTGTAGGCTTTCGGGAGAGCTTGCCCTGGCAACGTGCAGAACCATGACATCTTGTGGTTCAAATCTTCTGTGCATCAACATCACTAGAGTTGCTTAGCCTGAGGAAGCAAAATTGTTTAGTTCAGTTCTTAGTTTAAGTCTTACTGGTCCAGCGTGGATTTGAGCTGTGCAAGCTCTTTGGTCTTTTCCTCCAAGGCAATTGCATCTTGGGTTTTGGAGTGAGCCTGCTGCTCAAGCAGGGTGCGCTCATGCATCTCACGGCTCTCGGCCAGCTGTTCTACTGTGTCCTCAAGCTTGAGCTGTGTGCTGTCGCGATCACCCTGAAGACATGGGAACCAGGAGAACAATTCACTATTACACCAAGTGGTGCTTGCTGCTGTTGGCAGCATGATGATTGGCGTCAACAGCTGATGTGCAGAAACTGAGGTAGCATTAGCATATTGCTTGCTGCTCAGTGTGCACTGTCAGTGCCAGGAATCTGGTAGTGCAGCATATCCAATGCTGATGTGCTTGATACGCAACACTGGCATTTGGGCACTGTCGTAAGGTGACCATTTGTCATGGTGACAAGGTATGCTGCTGAAGCATTGCAACTGGAATCTGCTGTTTGTGTACCTGTACAGGTTTGCACAATATTTTCAGGCATTTGCAGCATTGAGTATACCATTGTCATATTTAGGTCTGCCGTCAAGTGCTCATTGCTCAGCTTGACTTCTGACAGCCGGAACGCCAGAAACTGCAGCATGAAGAAGCTATGTGAGTCCTAGTACCCTTCTCAACCACAATCCAAGCATTGTGCTCAGGTGTCAAAACCATACATGATCACTTGGCCCAGCTAGAGCACAGTGAATTGTAACAAAGGTGGCCAAGAAACCCATCTGACCTGCTTGACTGCTATGTCATTGCCTGGCCTGAAGGCCAGTGTAATGTGAGGCAGTTGATTGAAGTCATTGGTCTCAACAATTTTGAAGATGGAGTCAGAGCCTGTGGCTGATAATACTGCTTGAAATCTGCAGGGCAACAGCTGTGAGCAGGCAGTAATACGTGCCAGCTGCGCTTGTGTCCAGCAGTCTTATACCTTGGAGGATCTTCTGTCTGTGCAAGAATGCATTTCTGTAGTAGAGTGATGACTTTGCCAGGAAAGTTGCCAAAGTCTACCAAGATTCCCTGCTCAATCTTCAAACTCTGAAACTCCTCCTCACTGACCTCTAAGGTGTGCAAGAAAAACAAATCTTCATCACTTGAGAGATGAATCCTCAGTATCTGCAAACAGCAGCAGATGTGAGCGTCAGACGCTCACTCAAGGCTTAGGGGGCTGCTGGAACAGACTGAGGGCCTCACTCTGGAGTTGTGGTTGTTGCGGTTAACCCCAGACAGAATTCGTACTGTCAGCTCGTTAGTCTGCTCCTCCCGGTCATTCTGCTTTACCAACACGGGCAGAGCTTTCCAATACAACGTCGAGGCTGTCTGCACATCAAAGCTCTCCCAAGACCTGGTGTTGTTGTCGATCACTAGTGGCATGGCCGTGTCAGCGGAGACAGAGCAATTCGCTATCTGACGAGGAGGCGCCTATCTGATGACCACCTCACCGGCAAATCGGATCGGTACGTTGTGCGTGCTGCCTCCCATGAAACAATTGCAGCTTGCACTCCAGTGTCCTACAAAAGCAATTCAAATGAGCCAAAGACGCACTCCGTAACAAACTTCCGTATGTTGACCGCCATGGCAGCGGTGGCAAAGGTCGAGCTTGAGGCCACTTAGCGGAGCGGCACTTTGTATGTCTCGGCCAATCGATTGATACTTGGCAGTCCGTGACATCGTGCGTTGTTTGGCTAATGTTGTTTGCTTCGTTAGGTCCATTGCAGTCAACGAAGAACCCGCTGTCTTTCACTGGAACCCGTTCAAGGTCAACGCTGCACATAGCGACAACGTCCGGCATTAGCTATTGCCCTGGGTTTGATACAAAACTTCGAACTACAAAGAAGTTCACGCGAGCAATAGCATCAGCGCTGGCGACCGACACCGACGCCGTTGAGATGCCGGAAACTCAACCTAACATGCTGTTCGCCGCAGCGATGCCCAAGGAAGAGATCGGAGCACTGGCATTCCTGGAGGTAGGGGACGACTGATGATCGTCTTGTCCTTGAATGAGTGTGATACATCGAAGTTCACCCGGATCCCGAACTGTAGGAGCAACCTGAGAGTGACGGACGTGGAGTGATCGTGGCCATTTTCGATACGGGAGTCGACCCAGGTGCACTTGCTTGCTTACTGCACAATGGTGACCGTCATGGTTGCGTGACATGTTTGTGAGTGCGTGCAGGTGCCGAAGGTCTGCAGACAACCGCAGATGGCAAACCCAAGGTACACAACACACAAGTCGCCAATTTACAGGCCCACTTCCATGCAAACATCACAAGTGCAGCTGCTCCAAGAACCAGAACACAGATTTTGAACTGCTGCAGATCTTAGACATTGTTGATGGGACTGGCAGCGGAGATGTGGACACCTCTAAAACAGTGGAAGCAGAAGATGCAGTCATTGTTGGTATACATGGCAATAAAATGGCCCTTAATCCAGCTTGGCAGAACCCCAGAGGTGCAGCCTTGCCCACAACAGCATGCTAGCTTGCTGAATTGAGAAAGATCTAGGACTCTGCAGCCAGCATATGCCCCTGATGCCTTGAACCTCCTGCTGCATCAACAAAAGACTACATACATCTGCACACATGCACCTGGCTGCGTAGCATGCTCAATTTGCACACCAGAAAAGCAAGTGCTCCAGCACATTGCATGACAGCAGACTCAAGCTCTGAGCTATCCCATGTGTTCCGTGCCTGCTGAGTCATCGTTGTCTCACTTGGTCTGCTCTGCACTAACAGCAAAGCTTTGGCACTCCAAGTAATGGCTGTGGCTGGTCTGCACTCTCAGGCAAGTGGCGTGTTGGAGTGAAGCATCTGTACGAGCTGGTACCAGCGGGTCTCAAAAAGCGCATCAAGGAGGACAGACGAAAGAGCTGGGATGAGCAACAGGCAGCATGTGTCGCCACGGCCTGGACTGATCTTGGTAATGCCTCTAAAGCTGTTGACTCCAGTAAGACAAAAGATGCTGAAGCCAAGCTGAGGTTGAAGAAGATGAAGGAGGAGCATCAGACGCGTACCGAGCTTCTGAAGGACATGACAGCCAAGTATGAAGACACAGGTGAAGGCCCTTCCCTCCAGTCTTCATGCATGCAGAGGGACAGATTTGGGTTTCTGTCCAGCTTGGAATGTTTCTCAGATGGCCAGTCACAACAGAGCAACACCAGCCTTGCTTTCACCTCCTCATGGACATGGTATTACTATACATTGATATTTGGGCATGGCACTGGCTCATTTCCCATGCAAGCCACAGGTCTGGAAGTTGCACCCACATGACTGCTGGTGCATCATCACCCTCCTTCAGCATGCTACCGTACCTCTTCCGTGCAAGTGCCAGAAGGTTGCTGGAGACGCATTGACTACTTCCATGCTGGGCTGTTATGCACAAGCCATACAGATGCCCCAGCTTTTGCAAGCACACCTGCAAGGGTTGTATCATATGCACCAGCTGGTCATGCCAGTGGGGTTGAGCTGGTCCCCATGGCTCTCAGTAATTAGGCCAACAGGACTATGTCCATGACCTGCATTGGACCCATGCATGTCAGTCTGCAATTACACCTCTGGCCACATATTCTGTTGCTGTAATCTGTCTTGGGATTGACTGCAGGTCCTCTTCTCCAGTGTGTGGTTTGGCATGATGGCAGTCATTGGCGGGCAGCCATTGACACTTCAGATATGTATGAGCAAGGTAGCCACAAAGGCAAACTGGCAGACTTCAAACCATTGACCAACTACAAGACTGAGAGGCAGTATGGCACATTCAGCGCTCAGGATGGCTGCAACTTTGTGTGCAATATATATGAGGAAGGGGATGTGTTGTCCATTGTGGTGGATTCTGGATCACATGGGACCCATGTGGCTGGGATCACTGCTGCACATCAGCCAGACAATCCCTCTCTAAATGGCATTGCACCAGGTGAGCCCTTCAGCTTTGTTGAGAACACCATTGCCTTCTAGTCTTTGCTGAGAATTTGTGACTGAGAGGCAAACAGTGTGACATCGCAAGGCATCATTACGACTGAACTGGGATGTTAGCACATTGTGCGTGCATGCAGCAGCACACCCTGACAATCATACAGGCTCACATTACTGCTGGCAGAAGAAACACCTTACAGAGTCCCTTCTCAAAGACTGCCCACAGTCAGCAGACCATCTTCATTTAGATGTTGTATTGTGTCTGACTGCTTCCTATCACGGATTTGTCCAGTGATGCTGAAATCTCTGCCAAACACATGCAGGGGCACAGCTGATCTCATGCAAGATTGGTGACTCCCGCTTGGGCGGGATGGAAACTGGAACTGGCCTAACAAGGGCTTTGATCACGGTCCTGGAGCACAAGGCTGATCTCATCAACATGAGCTTTGGGGAGGCCACATCCACCCCCAACTATGGTCGTTTCATTGATCTTGCCAATGAGGTAGCGCAATCTGTACATCACTGCCTCCTATGTGTAGGAATGCTTTTGTCTTGTGTTTGCTGCCTTTCAAACAGTACAATCTCGGCCTTGCATAGCCTGCAGAATGAACAAGCATGGGAGCTCTTTGCGAGCAATGTCTGCAATGCAGGGCAAGCAGTATGTACAGTGCCTTTTCAGGAGGCTCCAAAAATTTCAGAGTCACAGTGTTACACTTGAGTGCTGAATTTGGTGCAGGTGGTGAACAAACATGGCGTGATCTTTGTGAGCAGTGCTGGGAATGCCGGCCCGGCCCTGTCTACGGTGGGCGCCCCTGGGGGCACCAGCTCAGCCATCCTTTCCATTGGAGCCTATGTGTCCCCTGCTATGGCTGCTGTCGCCCACTCAGTGCGCCAAGAGATTGCTCAGGTCTGATTGTACTTGAACTTGCATGGCACTGCTTTATTCGCCTGTATGCAAGTCAAAGGAGTTGATGAAAGGGTTATTAGAATGCATCTGCCCTTGGAACATTAGATCACCAAAGATTTTGAAAGAGAGGTGACAAATAGATCACATTGCCTCAAAGAACAGTTTAGTTGTGACTGGCCTAGTGTACAAGACATACCCCAATGGTTGCCGGCATAAGTATACATTCCTGCCAAGGCCAAGGCCCTACCCCGTACCAGGAGGTGCATCAGCTCCTGCAAGTCTCCTCAAACAATGCACCACTCTTGCTGTAGCAACCTCACAGCTTGTACTCGAGAACATCAAGTGTGAGAAGAGCATTGCAAAGAGAATCAGACCTGATGCGTAGCTCAAAATCATTGGCTGATTCCGTCCCAGCAATCTGCAGCATTGTGGCAAGTCAAGCCAGCATCACAGATCATGTGATGTCTGCCTTTCAGGGACAGCAGCACTGCGCCTTGAGGCACAACTTGCTGAATGCATCTGGCCCATCTCTTGAACGCTTTGAGGAACAACATGGATTGGCAATCTGTCTTCAGTAAGTTGTGCCTCAGTTTGCAGCGCTGCTGTCCCTGGAATGCAGACAGCACATGCCTGCACATGCCTGCACAGGTGGACCATTTACTGCACATTAGGGCAAAATGGACCTAGTCAGGCTCAACTACAGTAACTGCAGTGAACCCGATCAGGTCAATCATGCCCTACAGTGCATGCAAATTGCCCATCTGTGCAGGCACGTGCAGATACTGCATTATGTTTGCCTACTGGCCTCATACTGGGAGATACTCAGGGCTGCACATCCCTGACCCCACAGGAACACATATTCTCATGAACAATTGAATGAAAGGTAGCCTCCCTTTGACCTGAGGATGGCGTTTCTAGGCATGTCCTGTTTGCATTACAGGGTCAGCAGTACACCTGGTCCAGCCGAGGTCCAACCCCAGATGGGGCAACAGGGGTGGTCCTGTCAGCCCCAGGGGGCGCTATTGCCCCAGTGCCCCAATGGACTGAGCAGGTTCGCCAGCTCATGAATGGCACCTCCATGTCCTCGCCAAATGCCTGTGGCGGCATTGCCCTTCTCCTGTCAGCTATGAAGGCAAACCACATGCCCATCTCACCCAGCAGGTGTGGTGTCACTTGTGCATGTAGTGATGTACATGTTCAAGCCCAGCTGCCATATGGGACAGGTACTCAGTGGATGTGACATTGCACTTTTTGGCTTGTAGGCATCTCCTTCCTGCTTTTACAGCAGCTGTGGAATTTCTCAGTGTTCACAATTTATTGCACACACCTTAATATCTTTTCAGGCATTTACCATGTGAGACATGTCTATGCTAGATTTTATACCGTCAGGCGTGTAAAAGGGATTTGCAATTCCAGTAAGTTTAGCAAGTCCAGCAATGTATGGGAAATCTGTTCACATGTGTCATCATGGCTTGATTAGATGTCCAGCTTGCTGTGGTCTGCTTTAAGCACCTCCTTGCATCATCACAATGAAGCCACTGCACTGACAGTCTAGCATGATGACACACTGAGCCATCCAATCATAGTGCATTGCTGTAGCTGCGCTTTGGTTGGCTTTGCCAGAACAGCTCCTTTTTCTGGCCCCCTGGTTTTGCTGTGTCAGCCTCATCTTGAGCTCCAGTGTTGAGACAGCGGGGGTGAAAGGGGTTGCTGTGACATGCAGGGTGGGAAGGGCACTGGAAAACACATGTCAAGTGATAGAGGAACAGAAATCGGATGCAGTGTTGACTTATGGCCGCGGCCTGCTACAGGTGTGTGCATGCTCTGCCCTCCCAAAACCTGTTACTTCCATCAGTGTATATGCACCATGTGATACATGTCTTACATGTTATGTTATGCATGGTGACAGATTGTGCAGCATTGCATGCTTGCGCTGGCAGTCAAGCTAGCACGACCAGGCGTGCTGCACGATGATGTCATTTCATTTTCGTTTTCATTTTATACCTTACAATTTGGATGTGACTCATCAGACATCCTGGATACATCCTGGCTTGCAAGCACAGGTGTTTGTTCTAGGTCGGCTGCTCTTTGATTGCTGAGGCTGCGTCATGTGAGGTCTCATCTAGGCATGCATCTTCAGACTTTGGACCTTTCAGGTGTCTGCTCAGTGATGCAACCTGCGAGTCAAATAATGCTCTGGCAAGTCCACTCCTGAAGATGGATGTTGAGATGTATACTATCTCTTCAGAGCAGCCTGTCTTGTGCAACCCTGTAAGGCCTACTCATAGGCCAGTTTTGACAGTCACATAATGCAACAAACATGATGCAACAAATGTGATGCAACAAATGTAATGCAACAATCTTAATGCAACAAACCTAATGCATCAAACGTAATGCAAGTCTTGCTGTGCAGGTGCACAGAGCCTTTGAGTATCTGTCCAAGTCAACAGATGTGGACCAGCCAGATGTAAGGTATGAAGTCAAGGCACGGCGCAGCGATAGCATGACCACCCAAAGGGGTATCCTGATGCGAGAACCCATGGACAGCATTAAGCCGGTCACTTTCATGTGCGAGGTGCAACCAACGCTCCATGAGGTGAGGCCAAACGACTTGCAGTCCACAAGCTTCTCCCAAATGCATCTGATTCAGCCTTTTATGAAGTAACCCCTTAGCACAGTCATGCTGGAGGAGAAGATGAGGGGTGTGTCAAGAAAGAAGAATCTTACATCCTGTTTTGTGCACTTGCATTTTGAAATGTTACGGACATCTTGCCAAAATGATACGTACGCAATGGGATACTTGACCGCGCCAGAGGAGTGCAAGCATGTGGTATGGGACAAGGTCATGGTGGCATGCACTTCTTGAGAAGTTTATTGGTAGCTGTTTGTCCCTTCCATGCCTGCGCTTCCCCTTTCCCCTTTCCCCTGCCCCTTTCCCTTTCCCCTTCCCCTGTCTGCTTGGCCCCTTCCTCTGCCTCCTTGCCTGCTTCCCCTGTCTCCTTGGCCCCTTCAACTGTTTTCTTGTCCCCCTTCCCTATTGTCTTGGCCCCTTCCTGTCTCCTTGGCCCCTCATTGGCACCTTCACCTGTTTCCTTACCCCCTTTCCCTGTCCCCTTGGGCCCCTTGCCCTTTTTTCTGCCCCCTTCCCATCTCTCCTTGGCCCTGTCCCCTTTCCTCATTCTCCTTGGCCCCTTCCTCTGTCTCCTTGGCCCCTTCCCCCT
>JAABUK010002564.1_pt1 | contig 32407 bp, 24 predicted proteins | sample 5559141 | NCBI WGS metagenome assembly JAABUK01 (sample SAMN10711869, study PRJNA513367) | rock metagenome | isolation source: Antarctica rocks | place: Antarctica: Victoria Land, Pudding Butte nord | collected 2016-01-03 | reverse complement strand
TAATCTCCTAGGCACTAAATATAATACCTTATACCAGACCTATTTAATATAAGCCTGCTTGCCCTGCTTCCTTGACACTCCTCTTCATAAGAACTAATCATAGGTCTATCCTATCCACGGACGGAGTAAACTGTAATACTAAGGTAGAAGAATAAGATATATATTATTATTAACTAATAAAAGTATAAGAAGAAGATAAGACTAAATAATATAAAGAAATTATAAGAATAGAGTAATTATAATAATAGGCTTATAAAGCTAATAAAGCTATTAAGGTTATCTTTAAGTTCTTATAATAAAACTTTAATATTAATATTAGGGATATCCTTAATACTTATAATTTATATCTTAATATATCTAATAGATAACCTAATCTTAAGGTATAAGTCCCTAGTAATAATAATAATAATAATAATATTTAATATTTAAGTATATAACCTCTTAATAGCTATAGTTAATTACTTATATAAAACTCTATTAAATCTATTAGCCTATTAATATTAAAGATATCTCTTAATAATTTTTCTTATATTAATAACTTTTAAGATTTCCTCTACCTATTAACCTCTTCCTTATTATAACCTCCTTAAATATAGCTAGATTAATATAGCTAGTAATAATAGCTTATTAAGTATCCTTCCTAGCTAGATCTAACCCTTATAATATAATTAATAAGGTTTAAGAAGGGGAAGGAGTTAAAGTTATAATAATAAAGGGATAAAGTAGATATAAAATAGAAGGTAAAGGTAAAGATAATTTATATAATTAATTAAAAGGTTATAAAGGAGAGGAAGTAGGTAAAGGTAATATAATTAAGGAAGGAGGATATAAGCTAATTAGCTAATATTTTATATAATTTATTAATTTAAGTAGCTAGTTACGCGTTAATAAATATCTAGATATAGTCTAGTTAGCTAATTATATACCCCGTAATTACCTAGTAATAGTAATAGGGAGGTAGACTGACAGCGACGTATATAGCTTTATAGTATATCTATAGGGGGGTAGAGGTCTAATGTTACCCCGCCCCGCAGTATGGCTAGGGCAAAATTAGTACGTCGGGGGACTGTGGGTAGGGGACTGTCCGGAATGGAGTCGCATAGTCAGTGCAAAGCGCCTTGACTGACATTCTTCAGAAGAATGACGGTCGAAATCCAAGCATCTCAACATCTTTGTGAAAAACACTTACGATTGATGTACGTCTGACAGCTGGCTGGAAGCGAAAGCCTTTGCCTCAGTACCTCGGTCGTGCTGTTATTGACCGGCATGGGAGACGCCAAACCCTTTCGCGTTAGCCCGCCTGAGTATACACCCGCGGCAGTGAGTAGAGCGAACATATCACATAGACTCTCCTCCACTACGATGATATTGGCTTTGCCAGATTACACGTCTGCGGGGTGCTCAATATCTCAACAAGGCTGAGAAGCAGAGCCGCAAGGTGGCAAGGCTTAGCAATCACCCCAGCGCAACCCTACCTTCAAGGATGTAATTGGCTAAGGGAGGAAGCCTTCTGACAGCTGCTTGTCTGCAAGAAGACGCTAGTTCGCCAGCAAAACTGGGTTGCATTGATAGATCCTTCACCGACTCTTCAGCCTCGATATTATATAAGCGGCTGGTCTCCAGCCATGATTGGCTCTGCGGGGATGGCTACTACTATTACAGCTCCCTTGCTCGTGGAGCCACGCTAGTTGGCCAGAATTCTCATGCAGCCTTATCACAGGGCGAAGCCGATCACTGGTCGCTGTGCGCTTATCACCGAGCTTCTAATGCGGATTGCCGATACATATCGACTTTCTATGGACGGATGATCAAGACTTCGGTTTGATACCCTGCCCAAAGTCGACTTACCCAAACATTTCCCCTATAGGCGTTTAACCTATGCAACTGGAATTACTGCCAAGATCACCGTCGCATTCCAAGCCCATTGTGCGTCTCTCCGGACTGTCTTCTATCTCGCAAGCCGCGTTCTTTATCACGGACTAGCTACCACCATCTGCTACTAGGGTACTGAGCTTCACCCTTTCAATAGAACTACGTCTCACCTCGAAAAAGATGTGATCGATTGTATCAATCCGGGCAGAAGTCGCAGCCGGTACCAACCATGGCCTGTTATCTGCTGAAAAGCAATACCTTTAGCCATGGTGAGGTCTAGCGCATCAAGCTCGTCGAGCAATAGTTCTGAGATTTTGATTCCCAGTCATGGTGATGGTTGCGGCGCCGGGTATGTGCAGGCTCGCGACCCTCTAGCCAAAGAACGAGAACGATCCGCCGACATGATATAAGCTGAGTTTGTGAGCTTGACTCTGCAAAAAGCGGCTCTGGAGGCTCATGCTTGTGGAAGGTTGCGAGTCCATAATCTTTTTACAGGTTACTCGCCGCCTCGACGGACGTTGCGATAATTTAGCTACCAAACTTGTACTCAAATATAGGAATGGCTAAATCAGTACGCTCGGCAGAGTGGCATTCCCAGAATCATCGAGAATGATACCAAGAATGCCACGAAAGAAGAAGTTAAGCTTGTCAAGGCGATTACGCATCACTACTTCTTTCAGCCGCGTACCATCCGCCTATGGACCTGTGGACCAATTCGTGCTAACCCAGTCGACCACAGGCAGAACAGAAAGTACTTCGGAGTGCTCGGGTACTGCACTGTCCCCGCATCGGTCCGATCAGAGCTCTCGGACGTCGGATTGATTAACTGCCCTTGCACCGTGACATATGGCTGTTGACAGATATTAAACAGTGATCACGAAAGGGTCGTAAATCTCCGGCCGCTTCCGACTGAACCGGTGTGTCTATCGCCCCGACCGCGAACTACTGGATCTTCAAGTAATGTAGGAGGAAGTAGAAAGGTCCACTTCTCTCAATGAACAGCTCGCAGTACAGAGTGGTGATGGTGTAGATGGAGTTGTAATAGAATGATTGACTGTGCTTTCATGGAGTAGCTACCCCTATCCCACTTTTGTTAAGGAATGGTAGACTTGGGAAACGCCTTCAATGTAATGCAGCAACGAGAGTACAGGTGCAAGATAGCGTTTACGGACAACTCACACGGGCGACAAGTCTGTGCATAGCTAGACGAATCAATCGTATCATATCATATGAAATTAAATCATAGGGGAAAGGATTGATGGACAAGGGTAGTCTTGTTACAAGCATATACATGGATGGAATTATCGCATAATATTTGAGACTACCCACTACTAGGCGCTGGTATCGCACCCGCAATCTCCTGGGCCGTAACCTCCTTTCCTAGAAGTCAGCCAAGACCCTGAAAGGTATCAATCAGCGCCTCTTTCCCAGATTTTAACATGGGAAAGAATGCGAAATGGGCATGTGGCAGGCCGGGCCTAAGCATGATTAGCGTTGTCGCTTTATGAGGAAATGCATCACTCACCAAGCAACAATCTTAGTCTGTACTCCATGCTCGCGAAGCACTTGCTCGTGGACCAGTACGTCGTCACGTAGCGGGTCAAGGCCATCGGCTTGAAGGTATGTTGGAGGCAGACCCTTGTGAGGCGTCTTGGCGTTGTACGGCGAATACCACTCCGACTTCTTATCGGCCTCCAAATGCTGCTCAATGGCCGTCAAAGCATCCTGGTCTAATCCAGGAGCATCTTTGTTTTGCTCGCGCGAGAACCATTGATCTCTATACTTCTCCGGGACACTCTCCTTGGAGGGAAACAAAAGCGGGACTGAGAGCCAAACTCCAGTCAGAGGAGGGGACATGCCTTCGTCCAGAGACTTTTGCGCGATGACGGCGGAGATGTTGCCGCCGGCAGACACGCCTCCCAGAACGAAGCCCTTGCTCGGGTCTGCGCCGAGAGAAGGAGCATTGGCTGCGACCCACTGCACAGAGTCCCACGCGTCGTTCACGCCAGTAGGAAACTTGTGTTCCGGCGCAAGACGATACGAGATGTTGACCACGGTGGCGCGGAAGATCTTGCACAATGCTCTGCTGATCCCAGTCATTTGCACATTACTGCCCGTAACAAAACCGCCTCCGAAGACCAGGATCACAAGAGGACTGCTGGCCGGTGGAGGGTGCGTGGGCTTGAATACCTTCAGCTCGCTGTCGAAGCCGTCTCGCATTGGGATTTTTATGAAGCTTTCTCCAATTTCTGGAGGTGGTGGGCCTAGGGCTTGGATGTTCTGCTGATCCATCTCATGACTGACCTTCCGGAGTTGCTGGATATCGGTCCAATTCCTCTTTACGAGGGGATTTGCCTCTATGAAATGCACCACCAAGTAAGCATCGTAGCTATCCTGCCATGGTTGAGAATCATACGGCAGCGAACTCCGGGTCAGGCTCACCCAGCTTGGTGATGGAAGCTCTGTCCGTCATCTTAAGCTGTGGGTGTTAGTATGAATAGAAGAAATGCGGATTCAAGTGATGGGATATGAGTCAAAGGCTGTCTTTCTGTTATAGCATTTTGCGAAGGCATTAGCTAGACGCTAGCAGGGCCGTAATTATAGAAGCTCCCCTACTAAAAATAGGCGATAAGGCCTCAATGATATATAATTATAACTATAAGCTATAAACCTTTTAATAGTACGCTCGGCAACATGGCACTAGATCCGGCATCAGTATGGAGGCATATGAGATAGCAGTTTTGGCTTGATGAAATGTGAAGCAGAGAAGCAACTGTTACTTTTAGAGGGAGAATAGGCTTGGATCACAAGGACGAAGTTACCAATCAACAATGATCAGACGGTTTTGAAGTATAAAGAGAGAGTGATGTCCTGATCCTAGGCAGCGCGTGCAGCGCTAGCGCTTAATATCGACGTCAACATTGCAAGATCATCCAGTCACTTCCGAGCAGTCTTCTCTCCAAACGAACGGTTCTATTGTATTCCTATCTCCTTGTTCTCCCTCTTTGCCTCTCTCTCTTCCTGCTACTTCCGATGATGACCACTCTCCCCTTCCTTTCGCAAAGAACCAACAACGCAACCCGGCCTCTCCATGCGCACCTCAACGCTCTCATCTTCTCCCTCCTGCCGCTCGCGCTTCCGCCCCACACTTCCGATTGCGAGCTCTATCTTAGAGGCATAGCAAATATATTACCAATATACGAAGCTTTCGAAAAGGAATTCAGGTGTTTGCGTGGACGATTGGAGGAGGAGGAGGGGACATGCCGGCAAGGGGAAGGGATGCAGGAGGCAGAGAGTAGTGATAATGAGGAGGAATATCAAAAGAGTGGAAGGGAAGAGGTGGTGCAAGCATTGAACAAATTGTACCTGTCGGAATTAAAGCGTACATCTCGGCTACGTCAGGACATTTCAAGCCTTTCACGATTCCTCGCCACCTCAAACACCATGCCTATTCCCAATAAGTCAGCACCACCACGCCTCACAGCATTCACTACCCGCATTCACACCACCATTCCTCTCCATCCGCACCTCCTCCTCGCCTACACCTGGATCTTCTACATGGCGCTCTTCTCCGGCGGGCGTTACATACGCGCTCAGCTACGGCAGGCTGGTCCTGGTTTTTGGAAACCAGAACTCATTTGCGAGAAACATGGTGATGATGAGGATCTGCTATCTTTTTGGACATTCGAGGGTGATCGGGATGGGGAAGATTCCAGGGCTGAGTTTAAGAAACGATTTCTGGAGGTGGAGCGGTGTTTAACAGAGAGGGAGAAAGAGCATGTCGTGCAGGAGGCTGTATCTATCATGGGAGCAGTAATTGGGGTGGTAGAGGAAATCGCTGATCTTGTTGCTGATACTAACAGTGCTAAGCAAGCCGAACCTGCGGCAGGAGCCCGGACTAAAGGTGATGAATGGCTGGATGACGATATAGTACAGTCACGGGAAGGAGATAAGCCGACTATGCAGTGGCTACTACTCAAGCACATCCTGCCATTGGGGATGGTAGAGCTGTTGAGTGCAGCAGCAAAGCTTCTTATGCTGGGCATCGGGTCATGCAAGGCTGCTGGAGATGGGGAGGTGTGAGTGGTAATCAGTAGAGGCTCAGCTATCGGCGACCCATTCAGGACGCAGCCAAGATCAAGAACGTCAAGTTCTGGGTTAACACCACTTCTGACGCAGCGAAATCCAAAACGTCAAGTATTGCCCGACAATCACCTCCTGAATGCAAGGATTATGGGATGATCTGACATTCCTAAGGTGTGGGCTGAGGTTTTCTAGACCGGCAACTATAATCCAAGTCAACGCTTGCATACCTCCTAGAGGAACCAACATTGCCGCCAAGCCTCCTCCCAGCTGCGAGATAAAATCTAGCATTCTCGAAGACAGTCGCGAGAGCTACCCCTCCACAATCGAAACACCTCTCATGTCCTCCATAGGACCTGAGGGAAGTTCCTACCCTGAATCTATGCACCTCTTAACCCAATGGTGCCAGAGGAGAATCAAAGCGTCGATTAGCATCAGTGGACATACATGGCCCCACGCGCTATCACAAGACTTGATTAGTGTCCATGGGTCACATACCTCTGAAAAGGTACGGCAGGATACGGGAAATCCCAGCGAAAGTGAGCGGAGCGTAGGAAGGTGTTTCCTCAAGATGTACAGGGACCATGCCATACTTGCTACTTGCAGGGCGAATATCTTAGAGGTCATCTTCGGCGACTGCTGATGAGGTTTGCAATGAAGACGAATTTACCATTACAATCAGTAGAGGTTTCTCATCATGGCTGTATCAAACTCATGCCTTGACAGCACAATAAGAACATTAAAACTTGCTGTGGAAGACCAGGCAGGGGAGAGTGCGCTCTGCATTGGCATATCCCAGTAAGCCCCAGCGCTTCAAAAATGGTATTGTAGAGGTGATGTTGGGCTGACTGACGAAAGTAGATAGCAGCTAATCAATAATGAGATCAAGATCAAATCTACAAGTACCTTTCATGGATGCAACACTCAGAACTATCAACCCCCTCATACTTTCTAGTCTGGATTCATTACCGTTCCTCTTGTCTCAGCCACCAGAAACGCCAACGCCACTAACTCATTGTCGAAGTCCGGCTCGTTACGCGTATTACAAGGCGCTGTAGTCACTCGCATACGGCAGTATTGATAGCTAGACGAATAGCAGAAAAGATTGAACGGTATATGTGAAGTGTGGAGTAACTTTCAAAAAACGAAGCAGAAGCCACGCGGGTTAGCAGAAATATTAACGATGCTAGAGCTCGAATCTCCAAGTGATTTCGTCGATGCTGAAAGAGTATTAGCCTTGTAGCTATCAAATAGATCAAGGCAGAAGTCGGTACCAGTCCACTCAGGCAGATGTTTTTGGGACTCGCTCTTAAGAGACAAAGCAGTCCTTGCTCATCACAGTCAAGAAATCGGACTCGTAAATCAATGGTATCTTCTTATGTGACACAAAATACAATGCCTCCAGCCCAAAGTACGCGATAGGGTATCTAGCAAATGCAACCTTCCCAATGTCATTGCTCATGCTTCAATAACGCCCTTACTCTCTCGATCCTCCCCAGCCTACTCTCAAGCGCCTCAAGCCGATTCCTCTTCTCCTTATCTCGCCTCTCCAACACAGCTACCCTTTCCTCCAGTTTCGCTCTCGCCTTGCGCTCCGTCGCTACCATCTCATTGGCTTCTGTGAACAATTGCGCCGATAGCTCTTCTATCTCATCGTTTGTCTGACTCACCCGTGACTCAGCTGCTTGCCGCAACGATTGCTCTCGCGTGAGTGCTGTGAGGAGGTCTGCAGAGCTAGGGTTGTGGTTGGAGCTTGGATCTTTCAAGTCGTTTTGGGAGATGGTGCGGCGGGTGGAGGGGAGCAAAAGCGAAAATCGAGAGTGGATGGCACTTGAGGCCAGGCCGGCAGATGAGGGGGGCCGTGGGGGAGGATTGGTCGCTACCGTCGGGTCTGTGGGGTGGGCGGACTTGAGCTGGCGGAGCTCATCTTCGTAATCGGCGAGCTTGTCAACTAAATGGTATCCAGTGAGCGGGCATAGCTTCCAAGTAGCTCTTAATTGAATCATAGACGGTGATGATTTCGCTCATGCTCTGTAATCGGCAGAGCGCAGACGAGTCGTTGGAATTGAAGAGAACATACCAGCAGCAGTCGCTTTTCCGGTCAAAATCTTGACTTGTGTCTCAAGCTCGGATATCCGCCTTTGTGCATCTTCTGCGATGGCAGGATGGAAGTGAGACAAGTCTGCACCACATTCGTGACATGTCTGGGGGGTGGAAGCAGGCGCGGTAGAGGGCGGTTGTAGGATCGTGGTGGTTACTGATGACATGTCATGGTAAACTTGTGGGAGAGAGTCACAGTCGACCAAGCTATGATCTGGCAGTATGTGTCTCACACCAAGTGCAGAAGACACTGGAGTTTCAGCAAGCCGTGTCTGCTGTACTAGCTGACAGGCATGAAACGGCCGCTAGGACTAGGACTATTCTAGTCTGATGATCGACAGGGTCTGTTTTAAGAGTCGTAAAGCAAATCACGTGACCTTTGAGTCACTAGTGTGAAGTGGGACAGAATCAAAAACATGCACTCATAATCCCTTAACAAATTACACATATATGCGACAGAGTGCACGCACAGTCTAACAGTGCGGTGTTTTTACGGGTGCCGTCCGCTTCCACATATAGGAATCATAAAGCGGATATGTGGAAAGCCCAGAGTTACAAGGACTCAGTGGCCTATCATACGTAGCAAGTATTCGCCATCTCGGACAATTGACAGTCTATATGATGGAACCTATGCATGAAAAAGAACCCTTTGCAATCTAGTGTACACCGACCAACGATGGTCATATACCGCCTATCTATTGCGGTACGTCCCGACAGCCCTCCTCCGTGAGGAAGACAAAAAATACCGTATGACGCCCAAGCAAACTTTTCTGCTCGTGCATGTATAGAAGCCCAGCAACGAGAGCAAAACGGTCATCGCGGTCAGCTGCTATCCAAAAGCCAAGCTCGTAGCTACGCCAGGGTGTACCCGCTCACGCTTTTGCGACTCGTAACGCCTGCGAAATGATGTTATGGCAATTGGACATGGTGAGAGATGTCGATGTCGATGTCGAACTCGGAAATAGAGGCATGTTGCTTGTTGTAATGAATATCGAGGCATCACTGCCTAGGAAGCAATGGCACGAGCGGCTGGATTGCCGTTCTTCCGCTTCTTTTCTGGTTTGGATACCGTACTCCAGCCGTCATCCTCTAGGGCGTCAGCGCTGGCCTCAGTTGAAGCCCCTGTAGTAGCACCATTCGTCTTCGTAGCCTCATCATTCTTCTTTGAGATGTCTCTCACAATCTCCTTGGGCTTGATAGCTTTATCGTCAGTGATGGCACCATCTGCCTCAATGGCTTCGTCAGCTTCCTCGTCCGCGGCGCTGCTGTCCTCATTCGCTGTTCTTCTGAGTATTTCGTAATTCTTGCCTGCGGGTGGAGCGGACCCACCATTCTCCTTCTCTGTCGGGACCTGACCATTAAGCTTCTCTTTCTGAGACATTTGGACATTCGGCTTCTCCTTGCTCGCTGGTTCTTTGTCAGCTCGTGCTGCCATCTCAGCTTCTCTAACAGCCTTCTTCTCCTCTCGTGCTTTGTCTTCTGCTGCTTTCTTCTCTGCACGAGCCTTTTCATCTGCTTCCTTCTTTTCCCGTATGGCAATTTGCCGCTTTTCCTCAACCTCCTTCTCACGAGTAGCAGTGTCTATAGGCTTGGCGGCGCCGAAAGGACTGGCCTTTGAATCAGCAGCAGGGGCAGCAGAATTTGGGGCTGCGTCGGCCGGTGCTTCAGAGACGGTACGCTTTGCAAGGTTTAACTTGGGGCGGGAAGCCGGTGCGGCTGGGGTTGGAGCAGGAGAAGGTGGGGCGCTCAGCTCACGATTCGAAAGTGCTGGTGATCGTGCAGCTTGAGCTGGATGGACAGGTGGTGCTGGTGGCGCATCAGGCTTCATCTTGGTTCTCCACTGGCTGTCCTGCTCAGCTGCTGTCGGTGCTCGATCAGCGACGGGTCTCTCGACAAATTCGCGCCTTGGAGGCCTTGAGCCTGCGTCAGACCCTGCTGGTCTCCCCTCGCCCCACGACGGTGAGTTCCGTCGGCCGGGTCCATCGTGGCTGACTGGACGATCGCCACGTTCGAAGCTGCGAGCGGCAGGCCCGGTGGGTAGCGTAGGGACCAGTGGTCCTTTGCGATCCCAATTGCCAAAGTCACGCACCTTCCCATCACCTTCAAATGCTGGACGACGGCTGCTGCGCTCGCTACCAGCGTCAGAAGCGTTATCAAATCCTCCACGTCCAGAGCCAAAGCCGCCGCGGTCTGACACGTTGCGCTGCCCACCAATCTCTGCAAGCGGCCCTTTACGATCCCAATTTCCAAAATCCCGAGCGTCAGGTCTGTCCTTCTCTGCAATTCAAGGATATGTGAGTATAGAGGCGTGGATCATCGGAGAGGAATTATCTGCTTACGTGGCTCTGCAACACTGACCCGTATATTTCGGCCTTGGAACTGTGTATTGTTGAACTCGAGGGCTTTCTTTAGCCCATCAAGCGAGCCAAACTCCGCATAACCGAAACCTTTTGGCTTCCTCTCAAGTTTGTCTTCAACGATGCGCACACTGGTCACCTCACATCCCGAGAAGAAGTCCGAGATATCCCCTTCCGTAGCATCGAACGACATGTTGCCTAGATGTACTGTATACGGAGGTTTCGTTGGCAAAGGTAGTTGCTCCCGCACCGAGTAGCCACCACCGTCTGTGTATTCGGGTTAGAACAATAGCCCGATGTTGAAAGCACGAAGCGTGCCTTTAAAACCACCACTCCCGAAACCACCACCGCTGCTGTACGATCGATCCCCGCCATATCCACCACGACCACTCGGAGCCGAAGGCATCGGCATATCATCCATCTCATCGGCCCATGACCCCAGAGCTAAATTCCAAATCAGCTTCCAAAATGTCTCCGCCTATGCGGCAGCACCAATCGAACACGTACACGAGTCTTGCAGGAACGCCCCCAAGTCCATCTTGACGGCCTTCGCCTTTGGTGGACCTGGGCACACGCGCATTAGTATACTGCACTCGTAGTAGCGGCATGGGGTTGACCGCCATCACTCGGCCTTGCGTGGACATACCCATGATTGCGGCTCAGTATCCCACGCTCTTGCGAGCGTCCACCGGCCTTAAGCGAAGTTGTTACTTTGAATGCAGTCGCTGACTTGTTCAGGGGTTGGTAGCTACTGTTTCCTGTGTACTGCTGTTGGTTAGTGATGCGGTGCGAAATATCTCGACATTTTGAGATTTAGGATTGGGCCGATGGTCCTCTAGCGCGGCCGTTAGTTTTGCTGCCAAGCCTACGGTAGTCCATACGTACTTATTTTCCATATGTCATTCTGCATGTTTAGTGGCACCGTGTGTATTTGCAGCCGACGAGACATCCTTCACTCGACGAAGATCAGTAATGTTCATTATAGGGAAACTTGATGCTTGATGAAGGCGCTATGCCTATCCAGTGGCCACCGAGTACCCGTCTAGAGCCTTTGTACGACTTCCCAGCAAGAGCAGTACTCATCCCCGCTTTGAAGGTTGGGGCTTTGACTGGTAAGAATTCTTTTCAATATCTTCATACCTCCGTACCATGCATTCCTTGCTTGGCAAATGCCTCCATCATCTTATTAGAGCCCGAAACATCGTAAGGACAAGCATATTCGCCTTTCTTTTTCTCCAAGCCAAGGATAATCGAAGCGATCTGCCTCTATGGTATCCTACCAAAATCGAAACCAATCACTCGGTGCATGGCCTATTCTGATGTTAGAAGCTGTCGAGTGAAGAAGGTGCCGTCCATCGAGTTGGCCTTTCCATTGTCTCAGTTGTTAGAGGGTTTCCTTTCACAATGATCAAATTCGTCCGCTTTTCTACGCAACACATTAAATCCAGATTCCTCAAATACTAAACCCCCTCTCAGGCTCAACAGGCCTCATAACCGGCAGTGTCTCTGCCCTCCTCCGTTCCTCCACCACACCCACCCTATTCGCCCTGGCTTCGAGTATCCAATGGTTCCTCCTCGGCAGCACCTTCACCCTTACCCGCTCCACAATCATCCATCTCTGGACACCGCCCCTCGACGCTCCGCCTACCGCTCTAGAGCGCTTCTACGGCCAACCATATCCTACTCCCACCGACAACTTGCACGCTAGCACGGTCGCTGGAGGTATCACCGGAGGGGCCATAGGGGCATTGATCAGAGGAAGAAGAAATGTACTACCTGGGACTATCATGTATGCGATTTTCGGATATTTGGGGCAGTGGGGATATAATTGGGCGGATGAAAGACATAGCGAGCGTGTTGCTATCGCTGCTGGGCACGAAGAAATTCATCTACTGGAGAAGAAGGTGGGGTTTTGGGAAAGGGTGGCCGAAATGAAATGGAGTCCAATGAAGACGTTGAGTGATGATAAATATGCGGAAATATTAAGGGAGAAAATGTTAGCTGTGGATGCACGGATTGCATTGGTGGACGAGGAGGTGGAGAGGCTCAGGGAGGAGGAGCGGGCGATGACGAAGATGGGAGGGGAAGGGGGTGTGAAAGAAGAGGCGAAGAAGTAGCAGAGCATGTCCTACTCTGTGTGGACATCAGTGCCGGGTCACAAAATGCAAGAGAAGGGCAAGATATCTCAGAAAACCCAGCGAAAGCCACTGCAGATGGAGCAATGAGGTCAGCCAATTTCTACAAAGTCGGCGCTTGGCATCAAATGCACACATGATCGGGCAGGACGTGCGAACAAGGATCAAAGCCAGTATCGAACGGACTTCAAGAGCATCAATTATTTCAGACGCAGATTGAAAAGCTAGAAGTCATTAAAGGGGCTGTGGTGTGCCCGTCGACTTCACCATATTATACGAGGTGCTGGCATAAGGCAGGTGGGCCATCATTCGGAGCGCCTGAGATGTGGTGAGCAGGGTAGAGATAGGGACGTGCCACCATATCCATTCGACGGCAACGAGACTACGCCGTCCATGGACGGCATGCACGCTGAACACTACCCAAACGATACCAAAAATCTTCGAAATGAACCGCTTGAAACTGGTTTCATCCATCGTCTCCATCCCACTCCTCGTCGGCCTCTGCCCAACCACAGCCCCATCTCCTACCCTCCCTCTCGCCACCCATCCTCAGGTCTCTAGCTTTTCCATCCCCATCTTCCCTCCAACAGCGGACGGTATAGTCATCGCTAACGCTCACCAAGTTACCGTTCGTCGTCCACGTCATGCCCGTAACTTCCCTATTATGGCCTCGGATGAGGGCGGATCCATGCTGATATATTGGAATGGAGTCCTCGAGACGAACGGTAAAATCGGCACCTGTCTCTTTGTTTGTGCGTGCTGTGGCGGGCCACTTCCACCCAAATGGATCTGAAGGGCGCATTCGACAGTCATTAGAGCGTTGCATGTATCGCTCATGAGTTGGGAATACCACCGCGCATCCATCACTGCTTCCTACTGCTAATAATTCTGTCTTGTCGTCTCTTGCCAGCCGTAAGGTGGACTTGACATAAAAGGTCGAGGCGTGGAATTTTGGGTGACGGAAACCATATATTGGTGGGAGACCTTCCTTCTCTGGCCCGCCTGACCTTCGTGGCTTCGAAGTTATCTTCGAAAGTTCTGGAGAATGGCCGAGAACTAGGTGTGAAGTTGAGTAGGCATAGATTGTATTGTCTCTGCAGACAGTGTACAGGCGTGCACTATCACCACTGAGCGATAAAGAAGTCACTCCAAAATGGCGATGTTTGGTATGGGCTCCAGTTGGACGGGTGCTCGATAGTGGAGTCGCCTTGCCTCGACGGTGGTTGTGCGTTGTGCGAAGGTCCCATAATTTAATGCTAGCGTCCGCTTCCGATGCAGTCACAAGCAGATGCTCTCGTCCTGGATTGAGAAAGTGCAGTGCGGTAATGGAGACAACGCCCCATCTATCGGGGCCCAATCTCTCTCCATTATGAGGAGGGTCGAAGTGTGATGGGAGACTGAGACCGGTAGCTGCAATTTGCTCTTTCAATGGCCGCCGATGAGCCTCTGAGATGGTGTTCACAGGGCGTGCCCAGTTCATCTTTGTATTGGTTTGAGAACCATGGGGACAATCAGCCGAGGGTTCTAAGGGAACTTTAATCGCCCGAACAGGAGCATCAAAGCCCTTACACCTTAGGTCCCAGATCTGTACGGCACCATCTCTGCTCGAGGTTGCGAGCACATGTGGGCTTCCAGGCTGAAAGCACACTTGTTTGACGGAAGATCCGTGGCCGGCCAGTGTATAGGTAGCACGCTGTGTAGGCATGTCGATGACCAACGAACTTTGATCTCCGGATGCAGTGGCCAACAGCAAATCATCCGCAGAGAAGGCAAGGTCAAGTACTGCATTTGTATGCGGGCGGAATTTTAGGTAGGCTTTGGAGAACTCAGGCTCTTCATCTTTCGCACTTTCGAGCAGCCTTACACCACCGTCTTCATCTCCAACCGCTACAAGAGAATTTGCTACAACATTATCAGCATCATGCATCGAAGAGTTCCTTCAGCTCAAGATGCTCACTATTGCAGCTGGCAGTGCAGAAGGGAATCGAGTGGTCCGACGGCATTGTAACGTTGTGGCAGACGTGTATATCTTCAGGCCCGGTGTGGAAAACTGCCGTTTCGTGCTGCCACTCTCTTGGTCCTCCCAAGCCCTGTGCCATCGACCGAGGTTTTGTGATCCTACCATATGCGCCGATTTCCCTCCGAAGATCTCGTCCCAGACTACTACGATATTTCGAGCCAAGGATGGGGTCGACAATCTTCAGAATTCTTCGTCGCGGCCGCTCATTTCTCTGTAAAATACTCTGGATGTCATCCCCTGAATCTGGCTGATCTGCATCACGATCCTCGTCGGACAAATCCAAAGACTGGTTCCTTATCCTTTTCAGCGGCGACGATCGATCGGAAGCGTCATCAATAGGGTTGGGTATCTTTCTTTTCCGTGTCGTAACGCCAGAAGTCTCTTTCAGACTCTCATCGTATATGTGTATTGTATCCTTCGTTGGGGTTCTCCGCCCTCTGCGATTCGACGCTTGAGCTGTGATATCTCTCAATGCTCGCCGGGATGCACCGATTCGACCGCCTCGTTCCAAGGACGACTTGGGCGTAAAGAAGCGTGTAAAGGATCTGGGAGTTATTGTTGGCGGCTTGCGCTGTTTGCTGCCGTTATCATTTCTTGGTAGAGGGGGGATTGGTGACGAGATTGGCTCTCCGCCATCCGTCGATACCGCATTGCTCAATGGTAGGTTCTCTTGGGAACCTTGAGGAGTGAGGTTCTCCATGACCCTAATTCAAACCACCATAGTAATACGACAGTATCTCAAGCAATCGGTAGCGTAATGCGATGACCAGTAAGTATGAGAAAGCTCGATATGGCAGACCCTACTATGCAAATCGCGGTACACGTCTCAGCCACGTCGGAGATAGCACGCTCCTGATCGGACTTAAGTTCGCACTAACTATGATGGTCTTAGATCTGCCCTCGCGAAAAATATCCCTACAGGGATTCGGGGATTTCTTTAGCACTGACAACGGAAAAGGCCATTTGAAGTTGCTTTACATGATGTGAGCCCGCACAAGAGGGGTAGAGTAATCGAAGTTTCCAACCCAATGGCTCCGATGAAGCGCAAGAGCGAGGCTGCGGTCGAAGTTGCTAGACCTGAGAAGAAGCACAAACCCTCGTCCATAGCCAAGCTGTCAGTTTTGAGAGCAGAAGAACCGGCTTTTCCTCGCGGTGGGGCGAGCATCCTGACGCCTTTGGAACACAAACAAATCCATATTGAAGCCAAGCAAGATGTGCTTTTCGAACAGAGCACAGGCAAGAAAGCTACGAAGAACGATTACGAGGAGGCGGAGGGAAATGACGAGGACATGCCTGAGCAGCCAATTAAGTCCATCCCTAAGAGCGAGCGTAGGCAAAAACACAAAAAGAGAAACGGAGTCAAGAACGAATCGAATGAAGAGGTGGGCGTACGGATAGAAGGTTTGAGCTACAAGGTAGATGGTCCAGAAAATCAGCAACGAGTGGTAGCTGAACAATGAATTAGCGGCTCGTGCTTGGATCGATAGTTCTAGGACAGATCTGCCAAATTAATCGATACGACCTTGCCTTGAGCTTGCCAAACAACCTCACGGGCTACGTCCCATTGACCTCGATATCGGACAAGGTGACTAAGAAGGTGGAGGCCTTGGCTGCCGACGAAGAGGAAGTGGAAGGACACGGTGATGACAGAGATACGGATCTCAAGACCTTCTTTTCGACTGAACAATATCTACGCGCCTATGTGACCACGACGCAGCAGGAAGAATCCACTGGGGCAAAAGGAAAGAGACACATTGGGTTGTCAATCAATCCCCGAGAGGCCAACGCTGGTTTGACCAAAGCCGACCTTGTGACAAACAATATGGTACAAGCTTCTGTTCTCAGTGTGGAAGACCATGGTCTGGTCATGGACCTCGGACTCGAAGATGCCGGTGTCCGAGGATTCATGTCGTCAAAGGAGCTTGGCCCTAATGTCGATGTATCAAAGATCCAAGATGGCGCCGTCTATCTCTGCCTTGTGATTGGCAAAAGCTCCAATGGTAATATCATCAAGCTATCTGCAGATCCACAAAAGATTGGCAACGTCAAGAAGGGCAGCTACCTTACAGATGCGCCAACCATAAATTCATTTCTATCGGGTACAGCTGTTGATGTTTTGATTTCCGAAGTCACTCCGACGGGCATCGCTGGGAAGGTCATGGGATTGCTCAATGTCACTGCGGACCTCATCCATTCAGGTGCAGCTTCTAGTGGGAAGGATCTTGAGAAAAAGTACTCCATCGGAAGCAAAATCAGAGGACGCATAATCTGTAATTTTCCAACCATAGAGGACAAGAAGCTTGGGATCTCGCTGCAAGATCATGTTCTGTATTGGAGGTCCAAGACTTCTTCGTCTCTGAGTGTTACAGAGGGCGCCCCTCCCATCGAGCAGGTGCCAATCTCAACCATCACTGAGCAAGCTACGATTGTCAAGATAGAACAAGGTGTGGGACTATTTGTTGACATCGGTGTGAAAGGCGTTCGAGGCTTTGTCCACATATCCAAAATTTCAGATAGTAAGATCGAGAACCTGCCTGAATCCACAGGACCTTACAAGCTTGGCTCAATTCATAAAGCCCGCGTCATTGGCTACAATTATCTGGATGGACTATTTATTGTCACAATGGAGCCGAAAGTCATCAGACAGCCCTTCTTTCGCATGGAGGATGTGAAGGTCGGACAGGTGGTGAAAGGTATTATAGAGAAGATGATGATAAATGCCGCTGGCGTCAGCGGCGTACTTGTCAATGTGGCCGAGGGCGTCACAGGCTTCGTCCCTGAAGTCCATCTTGCTGATGTACATCTACAACACCCCGAGAAGAAGTTCAAAGAGGGCAATTCTGTGACCGCCAGAGTGCTATCAACTATTCCCGAGAAGAGGCAGATCCGCTTCACGCTGAAGAAAACGCTCGTCAACAGCGATGTCGAACCATGGACTTCTTATACGGATCTACAGCCTGGCCTACAAGCTCCTGGAACCTTGATAAATATTTCACCAGCAGGTGCTGTTGTTCAATTCTACGGTCCAGTCCGCGCATTCTTGCCCGTGTCGGAGATGAGCGAGACCTACATCCAAGACCCGAAGCAGCATTTCCGAATTGGCCAAGTCGTCAATGTCCATATCGTCTCGGTAGATCCGAGCGAGGGACGTATGATAGTCTCCTGTAAAGACCCTACCGTGTTCGGTGCCGCTAAGCAAGAAGCTCTCAAAAGCCTCAAATTAGCAGAGCGAGTCGTAGGTAAAGTGACAGAGAAGACGAACGACGATATCATTCTGGATCTCGAATCATCTGGTCTCAAGGCCACGCTACCGATCGAGCACCTCGCAGACAAATCGATCCAGAAATGCCAGTCTGCGGCTGGAAGGATCAGGATTGAGCAGGTTCTGAGAGATCTTGTCGTTTTGAGCAAACAAGAGGCGAAGCGCTTGATTAAATTGACAAGCAAGCCGAGTCTCCTCAAAGCTGCAAAAGAAGGGAAGCTACTAAAGGCGTTCGAAGAAGTTGTCGAAGGGTCCGAAGTACAGGGCTTTGTGAAGAACATTACGCCTACAGGGGTCTTCGTGCAATTCGCTGGCGAGCTAACCGCACTTCTTTTGAAGCAACATTTGACTGACGATGCAATGCAACTGGCGGACTTTGGTATGCAACGCAATCAGTCAATCACTGTGAGGGTGCTATCGGTCGATTATAACCAGAAGCGTTTTCTACTAACTCTAAAGCCTAAACCAAAGGCCGAAGTGAAGGACTCGAAAGATGTTCAAGCGGCTGATTCTAATGACAAAGAGCTTGCAAATGCAGTCGACGAGACCTCGACGAACATTGACGACTTCACTCTAGGAAAACAGACCAAGGCAAAGATCATCTCGATCAAGGATACACAACTGAATATGCAGCTAGCGGACGCCGTCCAAGGACGCATCGACGTCTCTGAAGTGTTTGACAATCTGGAAGACATCAATGACCGGAAGCACCCACTCAAGAAATTCCACAGTAAACAAGTACTGCCCGTCCGCATTCTAGGTATGCACGATTCGAGAAATCACCGATACCTGCCCATCACCCATCGAGGCAAAGCCCCTGTCTTCGAGCTCACGGCGAAGCCAAGCAACCAAACGTCCGCAGACCTGAATATCCTAACCATCAACACAGTCGAAGTAGGCTCTTCTTGGTTAGCGTACGTTAACAATGTTTCTGATGATTGTCTATGGGTCAATCTGTCGCCCAATGTTCGCGGCCGCATTCGGGCCATGGATGTATCAGACGACGTGACTGCGCTCAAAGACTTACCGAAGAATTTTCCTATTGGCTCTGTGCTGAGAGCAACTGTATTGAAGGTTGACATCGAAAATAATCGTCTAGATCTCTCTGCGAGGTCGGGAGCTTTCTCGGGTCCGAAAACAGTTGACGATCTTTCCGAAGGCATGGTACTGCCAGGTAGGGTTACCAAGGTCACCGAACGCCAGGTGATCGTTCAGCTGAGCGAGTCCCTTTCAGCGCCCATCTACTTGGTAGATTTGGCGGATGACTATTCCAAAGCCGACCCTACGCTCTACCAGAAGAACCAAATTCTTCGAGTCTGCGTCAAGGGCGTGGACAAATCAAATAAGCGAATCAATCTTTCCGCAAGGCCGTCCAAGGTGTTGAGTTCCATGCTTCCAGTGAGGGACCCAGATATCGCGTCTGTCTCTCAGCTCAAGGTCAACGATGTTATAAGAGGCTTCATCAAAAACATCGCAGATAAAGGGGTCTTTGTATCGCTAGCCAGTAATGTCACAGCATTCATTCGAGTGTCTGATCTATCGGACGCTTTTCTCAAGGATTGGAAGTCAGGTTTCGAGATCGACCAGCTTGTTGAAGGCAAAGTAATCGCCGTGGATCCAACGCTTGGTCATATTCAAATGAGCCTGAAGAATTCTCACTTGGACGGTGATTACAAGCCACTTCTAACATTTCCGGATATGATGAACGGCCAAGTCGTGACCGGAAAGGTGCGAAAAGTGGAAGACTTTGGTGTCTTCATAGTCGTGGATGGTTCTGCTAACGTCAGCGGTCTTTGTCATCGTACTAAGATGTCAGATCAGCCAGGTGCAAATCCGAAGAAGCTGTACGAAGAAGGTGATGCAGTGCAGGCAAAGGTACTGAGTATCAACAAGGAGAAGAAGCAAATTTCACTTGGCTTGAAGGCCTCCTACTTCGACAAGCCCGACGCTAGGGATCACATTGATGTCAATCACCTAGAAGACATTGATGTCAACGATGCCCCTGATAGTGACGAGGCAGCAGATGGCATGAACGGAGTGGAGATCAATGAGACCAATGGTTCTGGTGATGACGAAGCCTCGGAAGGCGATTTAGACCTCGAGAACGTTGCGGATATAGACAGTGATGTGGAGATAGATGGCAATACACATGGAGGTATCCACGTCTCCCAACGTGATGACCCAATTCCCTCGACTACCATTGGACCCAAGGGCCTCAGCACCGGTGGCTTCGACTGGACAGGCGGCATATCCGCCCCAGACGATCTTGCAGCACAATCCGAGACCGACGCCGAGTCCATCGCTCCTAAGAAGAAGAAACGAAGAAGAGCTGAGATCAAAATCGACCGCACCGGCGACCTAGACGCCCACGGCCCCCAATCCGCCGCCGACTTCGAGCGCCTCCTAATGGGCCGTCCCAACTCCTCCATCCTCTGGCTCGAATACATGGCCTTCCAACTGAAACTCAGCGAAGTCTCCAGAGCGCGCGAGATCGCCGAGCGCGCCCTCCAAACCATTAACATCAGTGAAGAAGACGAGAAAATGAATGTATGGATCGCGATGCTCAATCTGGAAAACGCCTACGGCACTGACGAAAGCCTCGACGCTAAGTTCAAGCGCGCATGCCAATACAACGACAGTCTCGAGATCCATCAGCGTCTGGCGAGTATCTATATCCAATCGCACGCCTACACCAAAGCCGATGATCTCTTCCAAACAGCTCTGAAAAAGCACAGCCAAAGCCCAGACCTGTATATCAACTACGCCACCTTTCTGATGACCGAGTCATCCGCCCCTGACCGCGCTCGCACCCTCCTACCACGAGCGATGCGGGCACTTCGGGCACATACCCATCTCGACCTCACCTCGAAATTTGCCCAACTCGAATTCACAACTCCGCACGGTGATCCCGAGCGGGGACGGACTGTGTTTGAGACGTTGCTTTCGCAATGGCCGAAGCGGTTGGACTTGTGGAATGTGTTGTTGGATTTGGAGATCAAACAGGGTGACCAAGAGGTTGTGAGGAGGCTGTTTGAGAGGGTCACAGGGAAGGCAATGAATTTGAAGCCGAGGAAGGCGAAGTTTCTTTTCAAGAAGTGGCTAGAATGGGAGATGAAGAGTGGCGATGCGAAGAGTCAAGAGAGGGTGAAGGCGCTGGCGGCGGAGTATGTGAGGGGGCAGGGGAAGCAGGTGGATATACCGAGTAGATGAGATGATTGTAGCGGGTGTAGTCACTCAAAAATCGAGAACGTACCATTGCAGGGTATCCTTCTGATTCATGGTTCGCAATGTCGTAATTCGTAGAAATATACCAATTCCAACAACTAGGCAACCTACCTAACCCGCCTAATCCTACTTATCACATCTCCACACAACCCAACAGCATCCATTCCCCCATCAAAAAGCGCCCCCAGCACACACAAAAATCCAAGCAAACCCACTGTGCCAAAATTCAAATCCAAGAAAAAAGGTGGTGCCCACACCCCGAATCGAACGAGGGATCTTCTCATTCCCATCGCAATTACTACGAGTGAGACGCATTACCACTGTGCCATGCCTGAAAATACACGTATGAGTATCACAACTGCGAGTCGAGAAGTTGGGTTGGGGAAAACTCACGGGCTGGGTTTGATCACATGATTTGAAATCGTCACTATTTTAATATATAATGTGGATTCAATCGAGTGGGAAGGGCTGAGAATGGTATATGACTTTGTATAGGAAGATAGTCTGGAGTGGTGAGTGGCACTCGGATGCGGAAATGGCATGGTAGGATAGATTGTTATATAGGGCAATGAAGCAAAGCTGATACAAGATCTGTGGAGAGGAATGTGGGCAGTTTAGAATGGGAGTTGTTTCAGGAGTTTTTGTCTACGAGTTCTACGAGACACCTGGCAGGTTCTCAAAATTGGTAGTCAGTCGTGTGCGAGAATGTTCGCCATAGGTGAGCATGACCGCCTGGATTGACGGTGTACGCGCTTTCGAGGGTATGAGCACTGAGGGACGGAGATACACTCGGATGACGGTGCTTGAAATCATCGCTGGCGTTTTGTCGTTATAAGTTGGCAAGTGGTGATGGAGAAAGGACTTATTGGTACACAGACATGGAGGCGATAATTATAGTGGAATCGAGCGAGTATGATCATGTCACAGTATTACATACCTTGAGAAAACTTACAATACCACGCCATTGTGTAACCCATGGTTCGATTGGGTTGCAATGTGGATCGATCCAAGCTCAGATTTCGCACAATCAGAATGTTTTCATAAAGACCGACGCGGAAAATTGAAGACTTCGAATAACAACTTGAGTGATAAAGGCTTTGAGAAGTGCTTGCTTGCATACAGGTCTAGCACCCATGTTGCTTTTGTGCGACCAGCTCTCTTGCTCTATCGTACACGTTCCCCCTCACAGCCTCATACCGCTTTTGCTTGTCCTTAGCCCAAAGCGTAATGCTTCCTAATAGCCAAGAGCAGCACATATAAAATCCAACACGCTCGCTTGCAACACGATGGCCACCGCAATGGATTAAGCCGCCCACTAGCACTTAGGATAAGCAAACATGGTATCTCTGAGAACACGAAGCACAATATTAGATACTAGTAGTGGAGTATAGCACAGCAGGACCAGCCTGCTTGTATAGGTCGCAGGTTGATGATGCCGGAAACACGATGTATGCTCGGGTTTGCGGGCTGAGAGCGGCATCGACGATGTGGAAAAGCGGGTTCAGTTGCGAACGCTCATTGCTGTCTTGTAAAGATATGGCTGTAGATTTATTGGCCCACGCGACAGGCACAGGCATGATACGGCACGGGCAGAGGAATGCTGTGGGAGATCAAGCCTGAATGCCTTGGAAAGAGGCGTCCATGTCGAGGTCCAAACCCTGAGACGACATTGTAGGGGTACTAGCGCTTGAGCCGGAGGCGACAGCATCTTCGTAGCCGGAAAGGGCCTGCGAGTGTAGCTTGAAGGAGTCTCCCATGAGCTTGGTGATTCTAAGGCCGGGTTAGCATACACGCACATCTGGAGTGGTCGATTTAAATGACTTACCCCCAAACCACGACATCGTCCAGCATGCTACCCCATAACCGAGCGACGATCGAGCTCAATTTTGAGCCATACACATCACCCGATTCGTCATCGAGCAGATTTCGAACTTTGTTGTACATGGCAAGCTCAGCCTCGGTGGCTACCTCCTCATCGTGCTCCAGGCGGTAGAGCCAAAGACTGAGGATTACAATTAGGTCAAGACCACACAGCGGATGCTCGACACTCCAGTTCGTAGCACATGTCCTGCCCACCCATTTGATTCCTTGCAAAGCAACGATTTCAAGGCAGTTGTAACACTCTTCGATAACATTTAGCATTTCATCAGATCGCTTGACCTTTTCTCTTGCATTTGTCATCGCGGCAGCAACCTCATAAGAGTCGTGATATCGTAGGACCTCTTGCACGGATCTCAAATCAACTTCCAGGCGTGCTCGGGTGTTTCGGAATACAGCCATGGCGTTGAAAATGAGTGGATGGCCTTTATGCGGGGCGCTCAGCTGCACGACGATGGTCTCCGGCTCACATTGCTGTAAGGATCTCTCCCAGGTATCAAGAGCCAGACGAAGCTTATATTCGGTAACAACATCCTGCAGAGCTTCGAAGTTACGCTTTTGAGTCCACACCTCCAAGAAGAGAGCATTGATCATCACTCGGGTAGCGAACGCGCTATATCGTACATCCTCGCCTTGGAACAGGCTGTCATATGCTTTGCGAACCGTGATGATGGTGGAAGACCTTAAAGACTCTCGCCATGATTCCTCATCCACGACCTCAAGGTTCCATAAAGACTCAGACGACGGAAGCTCGAGGTCCTCGAATTCCTTGAAGCTTATAGCGGGTGTATGATCATACGTCAGCGTTAGTAGACCAAAGAAGATGTATACTGCATAGTATGTCCGTCTGCATCCTTCATCTTCGACCCACTCAGCATGAGTCGGCGGAACACCTTCTCTGGCTTCAGATCGAAGCTTCAATTCGTACCTATTACCCGCAACCATCTATAGAGTCGTTAGTATGGTTTTATTATCGTTCATCTGAGCGAAGACTTACGTTAGCGACAAGACTTTTAATGGAACCCGCCCACTCCAAGCCTTTCGGGTCACCACTCCAGCTGGCAAAGATCATGTTGAGTAGCGTACTCTGCATTGTCCATAGTGGACACTTGCGCGAGCTGAAGCTTTCTTTGTTTTGGAGGAATTGAGTGACGAGCATCTTGGAACCTATATGAAACATAAATGCTTTTTCTTGGTCAAATGAGTAGAGGGCACCAATCGAGAGGACTGAGAGCAGCAGTGCGGGTGAGACGGTGCTGGCATCAAATGACTCAAGGTGTAGGAATGGAAGATGATGGTGGAAGAGCTTAAAGTATGACTCGAGACAGGCGTTGATCTCCCCTCGAGATTGGTGCTGGAAGTTGGGTTGGGTTGTTCGTTCGTTGTCGCATCGCTTCATGTTCTCCTGCATTGCATTGTAGTCATCGTCGGATTGGAGCTGAGGTACGCGGGGCGTTGTTATAGGTTGACTAGGGCCAGGTGAGCGACGATAGTCTACAGGGGAAACTGGTCCCGTCATGAAGGGGAAGGGTGAAAGTCCGTTTGGCGTCGCAGGTCCAGAGATGGGCATCGAACCGGTGAGCGACTGGAGACCGGGAGCGAAAGCGTCGCCTCCGGATGGGTATCGCTCCATCATGGGCGGTAATTGATTGGGGTGAGGGTGTACGGTGCTGGCGCTGTTGAAGGAAAGCTGTGACAGTTGAGAATCTTGCGAGCCAGAAAGGCTTGAGGAAGAGACTGAATGGGCTTTGGGTTCAATTACCGAGTTTGACATGAATGGATCCCATGGCTGAGACAGCGGCAGCGCCCCGCCAGGCATGTATGGAACGCCAGTATCAAACATGGTGGTATGATCTGGGGAGTAGGGCGTCGTCGTCTCGTCAAGCTGATCGTCTTGATTTGCCATGGCGGCGGTTGCTTTGTGATGAAGGTCGGTCATCAACATTGCGGCAGTTTCAAGGTCAACCATACCCTCACTGCTCTGTTCTATCTGTTCCAGCGTCGCCGTATCCAAGGCAATTGCTGGCTTTGACGGTGTAGTCTTGGACGTGGCTTTTGCGCCCGGCCGTCTCTTGACTTCGCTGACGAGCGGTACTCCTCCATCTTTGGCGTGCACGGTGCGATCGTGTCGGAGCAGGAGATCTCGTCGAACGAAGGTGCTTCGGCACTTCTGACATTTGAAGGGTCGCTCTTTGGTGTCTGCGCATTGTGGAGATGGATTAGCAAAAGTGGGCAAAGGAGCTTTCAACGACCCCACCATGGGAACAACCCCTCTATCGACTAACACAGGTAAGGTACGGAGAAACTTACGCGATCTCTCATGTCGACTTCTATGCTCGCTCCGACTGAACGCCCTGGCGCAGAATGTGCACTTGTATTTGCGGTCCGGCGTCGGTTTCTGCGCAGGGCTCTTCGATGACGCCGCCACCTGTGCGGTCGCAGCAGCAGGCATGGCTGGAAAGATAAGACTTAGTTGGCGTTGATCAGAGAGCTCGTGTGACCCGAGCGAGACCAGCTGATACTGGGACGAGGTTGACGATGGATTGGATGTATAATGATCAAATTCCGTCAATCATGCCTCTTGGTGTTTCGAGAGCGAGGACTGGGAAATGTCGGTGGGAGGGACTTCGGCCTTGGCTGCTAGCTCGGATTGGTCGCTGCGAGTCTACTCTAAGTAGGACTACTGACTTTTGGGCTGCCGACTGCGCGGAGGGAGAGTTGTGCTCTGTTGGTGATTTAGGAAGTGTTTCGAAGTGGGCTGTTTCGATGAAGGCTTTGAGAGCAAGACAGCTGGATAATTCTCTTGGAGGGGCAACTATCTGGTCACAAAAATGGACTACATCACAAAAGGGGCTGCACAATTTGGAGGGGCCAATTTCACGCAGCAACTCCCCGCGACCACGATATATTGCCGCTGCGCTACAGATACGGTATCACGCTACGTAGAATACCCCACAGTCCTGCTTGCCTCCACGATCTCTACATCTCCTCCAAGCAGATTGAATACAAACTCTCAGAAGTCTAGTTCTAACTAGGAACGATGCAATGCAACGAGAAACTGACGAGCACGAGGAAAAGATCCAGTACTAGAGACTTCGACGCACGACCAGACCCATTCATCCAGTCAACAAGTGCCACCAAATCCAAACTAGGACGCCTCAATTAATATGACAGCGCAGAACGGTATCGCCACCGCATCCAGCTCGCCAACGCCAGCACTCCTATGACTTCAGCAGATTCACATACCCCACTGAGTGTGGCGACTTATCACATTCTCAACTGCTCAGAGGACTCGCAATTCTTCGATGTCTCCCGGTACTTGGACCCCAGGCGGTGAACATTGCTTCTATGTTGTTGTTTTTGTTCGCCTCAACGTCGACGATGTTTGAATCTGTCCCCAGCTCTTTGCTCAAGAATTACTAGCGCTCCGTGGCAGGCATGCGGAATATCTTCATCTCAGCCCCTCCACACTGGCCGATGGCGCATTCCCGATCGAGGTTCCCATTCGGAAACATCTTCAAAATCATGGTCGAGAGGAAGGGGGGTGGTCGTATGGTCTGATTGGTTACAGCATACAGTCGTTCTGAAAGATTCGAAACGATCTTGGTCGCTGAGGTCATCGCGAGATTCTGGTGATCTTTTTGGGAAAAGGAAGAAAGGGGTGAGGGAGGCCAACCATCGATCCCACTTCCCCGGACCCGAATACCAAGCTAGCTTCATTAGCCACTTTCACTTCCCTGTCGCCTCGTGGTGATGCGACGCTGATCTGCACCTGACAGCAAGCCAACCGAAGCCTGACCTTTGATGCTCCCAGCTCCACAAGAGCAGAGCATTCGCACGGCAATGGTGGGATGACTTCGTTGCGCTTCTGCAGCATGTCAGGGACACGACAGATCTAATCCCTTCACGCAGGGACAAGCGTATCAGCAGCAAGCAAGGAAGGAACACACTAAAACCGGCTGTACAAACCGCCCGAGCCTTTTGGCTAGGGCCTACTCCGTACCTTTTGGGCGTTCCGTATCCGTGCTTCCGCAGACTCCACCCTCACCAATTGGGTGCTACCTCAAGGACCCCGAGGAGTTGCAAATACCGAGAATCCATCACGAATCTGAGGGATTGAGCGCCATCAGAAGCTGGTAGAAGCAGGCCATGGTAAGACGAAAAGACAGATATGAGGCATGTGAAGCAAGTACGCCTGGGCCATTGATACTGAATCTTAGGTAACCGTGAAATAGATCTAGCGTCGACTGGTCTGCCCCGCCGCCGTCGACCAGACGGTCGGAGACATTCCGATCGACAATGTTAGCATCCTGGAACACGCGGGCAGGGTTCGAAAAGACTGGCTGGCAGCGATCTGCAAGTGAATTCTAAAGCGCCAACAGATATGCCTAAGATAGCGGGTGGATATCTGGATACATCTGTGACAAACAAAGGTTCACTTTTCTAGAATCACTGGCTATCATCACGGCGCAATGCACACAGTATGGAGCTGGCGCTTCGTTACACGATGTGACATTGTCATCAAAGGATACGATCACTGCGTAAGTGTGACAACTCCTATCCAATCGCTTTACTGCAGAATCACTGCATCTGCATGGGGTACGTAGCCTTACAGACCGGACTTTATGCAATATCATGCACCTAGACAATGCAAGTTTCTAAAGGGCTCCAATTAACGACTGGAAGGATGAACCTCCGAGGGGTCAAGGGGTAGGACTCATCCATCAGGCATTTTCTTGGATCTCGTAGAAGGGCAGCTTGATATCTTGAAGCCGATACCATTCGAAGTGAGGATGGAGAAACGGAAACCGGGGAATACGGTAGGTTTTGTACTTCATAGTCAAAAAGCAGTGGAGCATCGTCGGTGTGAATACGGTCTGAATAGCTACGCATCCTAGAACTATCTATCGACTCAATGTGAAGGAAAAGTAGTTCGTGCCTCTGCCCTGCCGCTGCCCGCAGGCAGCTTGCGCCCCAGCAACCTCGCAAACCACGAAACCCAATCTCACTTTAAACGAAAGCACAACATCTTGAGATCCAACGTCTGGCTCACATCGTAAACAGATGTTGCTACCGCTTACTACTTTCTGAATCGTGAGTGGCAGATAGGGCGCGGGGAATTACTGGGTGCTGTCCTGGTGGGACCACCTTTGGCTACTACATCTGGTACTTCACCAACGGCCAATCACGGTGCGATAACGACCGACCCACCGGCGCTTGCATTGAACGAATGAGCAAAGCGTCGATTCCAATCTTAACATCATAATCGGCCAGCCGTCGTTCAGGCCGACGACAGGAGACTGTCTCTGAGGCTGTGCTGCGCGGACCACCTTGCGGCGTCAGCTTTGCTCCACCTCCCTACACCACCTCGCTCCGCAAACCTGAACAACACGCTCCATCAGCATCGCTATACCACGTCAGCAGCTGCGGACAGTCATGTTCACCAAAGCCGACGCCGTGATGCCGCTTACCATCAATACTAGGACCAACGCAAATGGTAAAGGATCAGTCTTCAGTGCTGCAACTTTTCACTACACTGAGGAGCCATCGCGAATGACATCTACCGCTCACGTACGTCCTCAGCAACATTCAACAGGCACGACATCAGCGTCAAGAAGCCGTGCGCCCTCCATTGGCATGAACGTCCAGTCACCAACTTCCGTGCCTCCTACAGCCTTGTACGTTCGAGCCTTATACGATTATGAAGCGGACGATAGGACTTCCCTTAGCTTTCGTCAGGGAGACACTATACAAGTTATCACCCAGCTGGCAAGTGGCTGGTGGGACGGAATAATCAATGGTGTTCGAGGATGGTTTCCAAGCAATTACTGTGTCATTGTCACCGGACCAGAGGAGGTCGTTGCAAGATATCCACAACAGCCGTCATCTAACGGAGCCGACCTCTCTGGAGAGTCCGGCACCGAAGACGAATATGAGGAATCTGATGAGGCGCAGGCGGTGGCTGGCATGCAAGCGTCACGAACCGATGAATCCCGTCAGTCAGTGGATCGTACGGAAGACAGAGAACAAGAGGAGGCAGCCTACTGGATACCACAAGCTACGCCAGATGGAAGGCTTTTCTACTTCAACACGCAGACTGGTGTGTCGTCAATGGAACTACCCCTAGAGACTCCTACCTCGGCCAATGAGACTGGACCCAGGGACCGCATGAACGTCAACTTGCCTGACCAGACCAGACCACCTCCTGAAATGATGGCACGCGGCTTGGAACGCGACGAAGATGAATATGAGACCGGCGGCTCAGCTTCAGAGCTCGAGGAGTCTTCTATGCATGAGAGACCTAGGAGACGGCGGTCCTACATTTCAGATGGTGTGTCGCCAGCGGTCTCTACAGAGTCATTTGATACTTCTCCGGTCATGAACGGTCGTGAGTTTGGGAAAGACAGCATGTCCATGAGCGCAGTCCAACACGCTTCAGCGATGTCAGGTCTCGGACCAAACACCACGTCTTTCACCAGCAATCCCGTGGGCCAAGTGTCCGGCGCTGCTGTGCCTCGTTCGTTCTTTGATGATGGAATCAATGCACCGTTAACCTGGAACCAGCTTGTTGAAAACATACGGAAATCTATCGAATCATATCGGCAAGCAATTAACAACGCTGATCGATCGGAATACGTCCGGAAAGCTGAGGACATATCAGATCACCTCCGCATGCTTCTTGCTGCCGCCTCGGGCACAACTGATAATCATTCGGGCAATCCTTCCATCATCTCCACCAACAAAGCCCTATATCCACATTTTCGCGACATGATGTCTCGGTTTTCGAAGCTTGTCCTATCTTCCCATATTGCATCTGCAGACTGGCCGGCACCCGACGCATACACCAAGTGCCTCCAAGAAGCAGAGGGGGTCTTGCATGGTGTCTACAGTTATGTGGAGGTTGCCCACTCACAGCGTGGTGAAGAAATCCCTCGTTTGGTGCCGGGTTTCGTCGTGGGAAGCGTCAACGGTGGTAGCTGGCAAAACAACGGTGTCGGCGTCAAAGATCCTATGTTAGCTTCGTCATTCATGGACCAAGATGAGTACGATCCTTACGTGGAGCCTGTCGTGAAACTGGACAGCACCCTGTTGGAGAGGATGGACGAATTGAAAAGGATGATCGTAGCCAATATCCGCCGGCTTGAAGAACATCTGGCGGTCCGGGAGAAGCTCATTACACCATTTAGGCATAAGCAGGTTGGAGGCGCCGTTTGCCAGGCCGCCGGCAAGGTTGTTGAATGCTTTCGACCATGGATGTCTACGGTTGAGTCGATCAACCTTGCACCCTTAGACTCAGCATTCCAAAATCCTCAGCTCATGGATTTCACCACGCAGAAGCAAAAGCTTTATGATCTCATTATGCAACTGATATTAGCTTGCCAGGCTGTTGCGGCGCCGTTGGGTGATGAGTGGGCAGAATCACGGGGAGATCCGCTGGAGGAGCGCCTCAATGAAGTTAGGACCATAGCCAGACAACTGGAGACATGTACGTCACAAGCAGGCTTCAACCTGCAGCTTCTCCTCGACAACACGCCACAAGAGTCAGACACGCTGCAGGAGCTCAGAGATGCGCAAATATCACGTGGCCATCGAACGACCGATCCCGGGGCACCATACGACGCCTACTCCAACACCTCGAAGCAGACAAGGCCTAATCTGGGAAATATGAACTTCCCTGTCTCCTATACTGATGGGATTGATCCAGCCCAAGACAACTATCGCAAGCAAGGCAATGACTCCAAGGTCAAAAAGTTCTTTGGGGAAGTCCCTCGAGATCTTGTAGATGAGCCCTCCTATCTGAGGCTGGATTACGAAGGGGAAATCTCTTACGATACCAAGACAGACCCTCCGCAGTTGCGTGGCGGTACTTTGGTCGCATTGGTGGAGCAATTGACCAGGCACGATCGACTAGACGCACATTTCAACAATACCTTCCTCCTCACCTATCGATCCTTCACTACTGCCTCGGAGCTTTTTGAGATGTTGGTCAAGCGTTTCAGCATACAGCCACCGCGGGGAATCGGGCAAGACCACTACAATAATTGGGTGGACAAAAAGCAGAAACCTATCAGGTTCCGAATCGTCAACATATTGAAAAGCTGGTTTGATAATTATTGGATGGAGAACGCCGATGAAGCCACCAACGAGCTCCTTCGAAGGGTCTATTCCTTCGCGAAAGACTCAGTAGCGACCAGTGGTACACCAGGTTCTGCTCCTTTGATGGCTTCCGTGGAGCGACGTATGAGAGGGCAAGACAGCAATGCCAAGGGGCTCGTACCTACCCAAAGCAATTCGATCCCTACGCCAATCATGCCAAAAAATATGAAGAAGCTCAAATTCTTAGACATTGACCCAACTGAGTTTGCACGGCAATTGACTATAATTGAGTCCAGACTGTACGGGAAGATAAAGCCTACGGAATGCTTGAACAAGACATGGCAGAGGAAATTAGGACCAGACGACCCCGAGCCAGCAGCCAACGTCAAGGCTCTCATTCTGCATTCCAACCAGCTCACAGCTTGGGTCGCAGAAATGATTTTGAATCAATCAGACGTCAAAAAGCGCGTCGTAGTCATCAAGCACTTCGTCACCGTTGCTGATGTAAGTGAAGGACGTTGACATGTTCATGAAGTCATACTGACCGGTGCAGAAATGCCGCGCGATGAACAACTTCTCTACATTGACTTCCATCATCTCCGCTCTTAGTACAGCACCTATCGGTCGACTGAACAGGACCTGGGCACAAGTCAATGCCCGAACACAGACTATGCTGGAACAGATGAGGAAGTTGATGCATAGTACCAAGAACTTTGGAGAGTACAGAGAAGCACTCCATCTGGCCAATCCTCCCTGCATTCCATTTTTCGGTACGCTCCCGACCCGTTCTTCCCTCCGGCAGTAGAGCTAATCGAGACAAACAGGTGTCTACTTGACGGACCTGACCTTTATTGAAGATGGAATACCCTCGGTCATCAAACGTACCAATCTGATCAACTTTGCCAAACGAGCAAAGACTGCAGATGTCATTCGCGACATTCAGCAATACCAAAACGTGCCCTACCCCCTGAAGTCCGTCGGTGATCTGCAAGATTACATACTGAGCAACATGCAAGCCGCTGGAGACGTACATGAGATGTATGACAAGAGTTTGCAGGTCGAACCCAGAGAGCGGGAGGACGAAAAAATCACAAGGTTGGTAGATCTAGGTCTCGTTGATTCGACTAGACGCTAGCCATGGCATCTCTGAGGATTCCCGTTGTCTTCGGATAGCTGCATCGGCCCCTCGACTGGGGCCGGGCAATGGTTGTTGGGACTTTATGCTCAAAGCAGTATAGTCATGTACCAGCCCGCAATCTGCGTTGCCCTCGAGTTGATTGCGGCTGACCCTTGTCCCATTTCCAGGCTCCTGTCGGAATCCGGCTTCCTATGATACTTTCCTGACGTATCAATATCGAAAACCCAGTCTCTCAGTATC
>JAABUK010002563.1_pt1 | contig 32415 bp, 44 predicted proteins | sample 5559141 | NCBI WGS metagenome assembly JAABUK01 (sample SAMN10711869, study PRJNA513367) | rock metagenome | isolation source: Antarctica rocks | place: Antarctica: Victoria Land, Pudding Butte nord | collected 2016-01-03 | reverse complement strand
GACCAATGAAGTATGCGAGTGTTTGACTGCCTATGATGCCCTGCTGAACTGCTTGGCCTAGTTTCATGGGCTGGGCTTGCTTGTCTGCGCCCATCTGCTGCTCCCGAGAGTACAACAGAGGCTCCTCTTCGGCCACAGTCTGGAACTTTGGGTGGTCCTGTGCAGCCACACATTCCTTCATTGGATACATGGAGACAAGCAAACAGTGCAGCAGACAATTGGGCACCTGTGCAGAACATTACTGTTGTGATTGACGACTGGGCTTGTTGGGTCGAGGTGTGTGTGCTTTCAGGCTACATACATATCAGTTGCTGTAGGTGCAGGTGAAAAAATAGGTGATGCTGTCTTTTGCTGTTGCCAAAAGGCTTTAGGCATGTCTGGGAGCATGTAGACAAAGATCCATCTGGTAGTCTGGGCATGTATTCCAAATGCTCACACAAACAGGAAGCACAAGAAGGCACACCTTGTGCTTGGGATGGCAGAAGTGCTCTATCTCTGCTTGCGTGAATTCCCGGACACGGATCAGACCTGCTCTGGGGGAAATCTCATTTCTATATGACTGCCCAATTTGTGCTGCTGCAAATGGCAACTTGCCACCATTGTAGTATAACAAGTCTCTGTGGCAAACAGAGCACTGTTGGAGCATTGTAGGATTCAGCTGTCAGACGTTTCATATAGGTTCATTCGTTTGGACAAACATAGAAGCCAATGTGACATGCATCTCCATAGTTTAACTGGCAAATATTGTTGTTTTCAGCAGCGGGATGGGAAATATGCTGATGTGCTGCCTGGCAACACACAAAACAAATTGCGGCAGTACAGATGCAACAGCATTGTACCTGAAGTTGACAAACAGACCCTGAGCAGTCTCTGGGCGCAAGTAGCCAACTTGATCCCCTTTGGGTCCAATAGAGGTCTTGAACATAAGGTTGAAGGGGAAGGGGGCAGAGATGTCATTTTTGGTGTCTGGCGACTTGACATCATATGCTGTCAGGGCATCGCCAAGCTGCTTGGCTGAAAGCTCGTCTACACTGGCTAAAAGATGGTTCACCTCCTGATGCATTGCAGCATCACTTGAGTGTGATGTCAGATGTTCTGGACATGTTGAACATGTTGTGCTGTTTGATTGCTTGTGTGTGCATGCGTTGTGAAGCAAGTAGGAAGCCACTGTGACATAGACTATGGAACAAATTTGCAATGCCAAGGCTAGAACAGTGCGCTGGCATTGACTACGCATTGCCGTAGTGAAACTTAGGAAGGGAGATGTTTATGCAAAGCAAAGCATGCTTCACTGACACACCTGTGCCTTGTCAGATGACAAAGGTGTTTTCTTGTCTTCAAGCAGGGCTTCCAAATGCCCCTTGAGCAGATGGTCAGCCCTGTGGCAGTCGCCAGTTTTGGCATCTGTCACCATGAAGTCAGTGAATCGCTCGACATGGCCTGATGCCTTCAGGACCACTTCTGGGGTGACAGCTGGACATTCAACCTGCAACCCCTTGCACTCTGAATGTGGGGAGCACACGTTGCTGACAAGCAGGAGCGGTGCATGTTTTGCTCTAGAATATTGCAAATGTAACAAACACTTGTATCGACAAAAGCTGCATGGGTGAAGCAACAATGAGTCTACGCTATTACGACAGCAAGCACACAGCTTGTTTTGCTGGTTGTAGCTAACTCTTGCTAAAGCACCGCTGCTCATAATCTACCTGACATGATTAGCTGGCAGCAATTTTCACACAACACAAGCTTGTGGGCCTTTTACCGAACCACTCCTGGTCCAGTTGAGGACTTTGTCTACAGCATAGATGCAGGGAGATGCTATGCAACACCTGCAACATGTCTTCCTCCAGGACAAAATGCTGGCGCCAGTATTGAGTGATATATTGCTTGACTGCACATCCAGGAGGTCCATAGTCATAGAAGCCTGCGACGCTGCCATATATCTTGAAGGAAGGCATGTAGAATAGGCGCCGCTCCAGTACACCTGTCTGCAAAGGCAAACCTCGGCCTAAACATCCAGCACACATGTGAATGCCTTGACAGCAAGCACAGGCAGCTATCAGCAGCACTCACAACTTGAGCCCTGAACGCTTCCTTGCTTTGTTCTGCAGAGTCGCCAGCAGAGCTTTCATACGCCTGCAATGAAGCAGTCAATGTGGGGCAGCCAAGTATGCAGCAGAGTTCGCAAACGATCTGACAATCCATACCTTCTGAGCCGCATCTGCTTCAGTCTTTAGCTTCTTCAGCTCTTGAATCGCATTTTCGACGTCACTCTACACAAGTCAAATCAGTATATCAGCAAAGGCGAGACCTCAACGACTGTGCATGCACTGCTGAGCAAACATTCGCGGTACTGCTTGCCTTCTCGGCTTTCCCGTCTTTTAGCGATGCTTTCAAGCTCCGGACAGTGTCGCCTTGCTTTGCTGCGGCCGCTTGGGCTTGGATTGCCAGGGACTTCTGCTCATCGGCGAGCGTCATACTTTACACCGCGGATTTCAACCGCCGATGAAACCGATCGCTCGGCATGCAGTCGCCAAAAGAAGTGCAGTGATCACTGATGCGTGTCTTCTTCTTTACTGCTTATCCAGCTCATGACTAATACAAGTCAACTAGCCCGTTGAAGCGAGAGTCAACACAGGCAACCTTTGTGTTCCTTGCTAGTGCTGGTTACGTCCCTTCGACATGCCATCTTGTGCGCACATTATTTTGCAGCTGCACTTGTCGAGCGTGAACCCGCATCAACAAAGCTGTGAGGCAGCAGCCTACTGACAGCGTCCCTGTTTCCTTGACGGATTATGGCTTTGCACGCTGCGTCATATGCAAGCTCAGCTGTGGCACCCACACTTTCAGGCCTACACGGCTACGCAACGCTAGCTCTTGATGAGGATGCGCTTCCGGAGGCCTCTCCCCCTACTTTGGCAAGAGACCCAGCAGTGTCCAGCGGACTGCCTCTTGCCTATGCTAACCCCATACAAAGCTTTCCCATGGTGTCCCCTGCCCTCAGCGTAATGGTGCCTGCCAGTGCAACTGGACAAATCTTTCACAAAAGTCCAATTGCGTCCCAAGTATGTGTCAGTCAGATGCGGGCTGTACAACCACCAGTGTCGGGCACATGACCCTGCTGTGCTGCCTCTTGCAGGCAGATGTACTGGCAATGCGGCTGATGCAAGACATAGCTTTTCAGCAAGCTGTACAGACAAGTCATGTGCTTGCAGCAGCCAAAGCTGCTGTGAGTCTGCTTGGGGTAAGGCTTTGCGCAATGACCGTATGCACCACATTTAGCAACATCATTGCAGCATACCCCTTGCTTACTCTTTCATCAGTCTCTGCAGGCTGCCTTCAGCAGTGAAACGCCAAACACAGGCACTTCACCAAATTACAGCCATTTCGGAGGTCGAGAGTTCAAAGAGGGTGACAGGTCAGCACAAAGTCACGCCATGTATGCCTGCGAGTGCAAGGCATCCCAGTCTTTCTGCAGACTGCAGCTAATCCACAACATGTGATGCACAGGGTAGTCATCACTAGCTCCAGCCGCAAAATGAATCAGGCTGTTGTTGGCAAAGAGGGCCAAGTGACCCAGGTGCTGACTAATGGCTGGGTCAACATCTTCATCCCCACTCTCAGGTTGAATGAGCAAGTGCAGCAGCGGTATCTTGCACACATAGAGCCTGGGCGAGTGGTGCGCATGGACCCTGCTCACCCAAGCCAGTCACAGCAGCCTGCTGTTACAGAAGCTGCTCTCATTGCCGACTTCCCTGAGCTTCCTCATGACTTGGACGGGCTTGTTGGCGGGCTGGATGGAGACCTGTTCCTGGAAACTTCACATCCAATGTCCCTTGGTGAGTGACAGCAGTTGACTAGTGCCATGCATTGTTACTGCATCTGTGAAGGTTGAACTGTGTTGTGGAGAAAGAACAGTATGTCTCTTCAGCCGCATGCATGACCTTGGTAGTTGCTGGCTGTGTTACCTCACAGACAACTGTCTACCGATTTGCTGTGCTGTCATACACGTCCACACCTTTCAAAGTTTGTGACAGCGTGTTTGAGCTGTGCAGCCATGCCCAGTGCTGCTGTGAGGCCAAGCAGTGGCGGACTTGGCCTGCCAGCTTTGTCACACAACACAAGCATCTTCTCAGACATTCCCCTGCCTGTGCCTGGCTTCAGCAGACCGGCAAGCGCTGCCAGCCTACCTAGCAGCTTGCAACGGCAAGAAGTGGTGGAAGCTGTCCAGAGGCAACTCATGGAGGCAGAAGACTCAGTGCCGTGGACAGCAGTACGCAAGCACTGGAAGGGCAAACGTAATGCTTGGCGCAAGGCTGTCAGACATGCTGCTTCAGTGCCTGAGCTGGGCAAGTGTATCAAGGAACTCAAGGCCGCATTTTGCAATGACAGCAGCGCTGCTGTGGAGTGCAGTGCAACATGGCAGGAGTCTTTAGAGGATTGCTGTCAGGGCAGCGGATCACATCTGTTGCTGCATGGAGTTTGGGGTGAATTGCAGCCCAAGATCTTTGAATGGCTACAGAGCAGGAACAGCCCACGCAAGGCTGCAGCAGCATCAGTGCAGGACAGTGTACAGAGGGGAATTTCAGCCATGCAACAAGTCTTCCACAACTCTGATGGTTCTGCTGATGCAATGGCGCAAGTTCCTCTGGAGCAGATCTGCAACTATGAGGCAGACACAGCCAAGGCCATCAAGGACAAGCTGTGCAAAGAGCGCAGGGCTTTGCTTGCCAGCTCAAACTCCACACCCTTCTTGCTTGCTGCAAACATTGCTGCTAATGAGCGAACTATTGGCACAGCTTATGCACAGGGTTCTGATGCTGATACTGACACCTCAAATGCTGGCAGTGATGTTACTGACATGTCTGACTCAGAGACTGAGTTCTGACCACTGTTTGTCTGTCATTCTGCTGATGACTTGTAAGCCTTTTGTTATTGATGAGCACACTTTTCGCTCGAAACGTCAGAATTTGACACCAGATTGTACATTTGCTGCCCTGCACTGATGTTTGCTGCTAAAGTACAAAGTTGCTCAGCTGTCATGCTTAATTCATTAATTTCTTGTTTTTGTGCCACTGAGAAGAGATTCATTCGACTTGATTGCAAGCAAAGCATGAGCTATGCAGTGATGTTACGACCTGTACACTGTAAGTATTGAGTGTGACCTTGCAATTCTGCCTGTGTTGGTTCATTCCAATCTCTGTCTAGATTTGAACTCGGTGCTTGCAGAAATTGCAGGAATTGCTGCTCTTGCAGGCTAAAATTCGTGTGAGCGATGATCCAACTTATGTCACATGCTGCTGTACAATCACACACACTGCTTGATGAGTCCTTGCGCAGCCTCCCAATTCCACTTTTTGAATCTGTCGGTCATCCAGGCCCGATCAAGTTGAAGCTTCCCTGTACAGACATGTCACTTTTGCATCCAATTAACAAGCATGAGCTTAAGCTTGCAATCGATCGATATCTTGAATCTCAGACTTTCAGGAGTGATTGGGCACCGCGTCCGTCCCGTCAGGGGTGGTGATGCACGATCAGTCGTCGTTGCTTATCAGGTACAGCTTAATCGGGCTGCACGGCGGTAAGTCACAAAAACAGGCGGGAAGGGTACGTACACAGGCAACTTGGAGAGGTGACAATCAGATTGGAATTTTACCAGGCATTTTACCAAGCTCTGCAAATTAGTGTATCCTTGGGAAAGTGTATCTGAGATCCAATCTACCAAGGAATCAGATTGGAATGGCATCAGTCAAACTGCAGTGGTTTCAGACGTCGCAAACGTCTGAATGGGAATAAGGTTGCTCCTGCTGCTGCGGGCTTCATCGAAGTGCCTTGTACTGCAACGCTGCGCAGCTCTGTACAGCGCAGCACGGCCATTCTCGTCTGCAGCTATGCTCAAGAGTGAACAGGGCCCACTGGCAGCCTTCTCAACTGCAAGCTACGAGTACGTCAGACTTTTAGCTGCCGCTTGCAAGATGCCTATGAATTGAGCTGAAGCAGGGACTGTCATGCAACAGGCAAGCTGACTTGACCCCTTCCAGATCGAAAGTTTTGCCAAAAGCGCCTATGCAGCCCAGTGTGCAGCCCCTGTCGAGATCTTGCCAGGCCAGACTCGCTGCAGCTTGGTCAGCAATGCCTGTCACAGGTAACACTGCTACTGCCGCGGCAGTGCTCAAACAGTCAGGCTGCTATGCTCATTTGCCTGTTGTGCATCTATGTGCTGCTGACGCATTGCTGTTTCTGATCTGATCATGAACATGTCCCACATGTATGCATTGAGCAACACTGCTCACAGTACAATCTGAGGCTGGCTCTGTTGCTGTGACTGAAGGTGATGAGGAGTGTGATATGTTCAAGGAGTTTGTGGTCAGCAAAGAGGACCTGCAGTCCCCACGCAGCAGCCCTGTCGATTGTTGCAACGCAGGTCCAGACTGTGATTGTGCAATAGATTTAGGCAGTCCGACTGACGGTCAGTCGAGTCCAGATTCAGGCAGTCAGTGGAGTCCTGCTGTCACCACGGTTTGCAATGGTTTGACAGCAGGAATGGATTTGATATGTCTTGTAGATGAACCAGGGCAGGTCAACATCTCAGCACCTCCTCTCAGCCCTAGTGTCGATGGCAGTGACAGTCATTCACCTACCAGCTGCAGCTCATTCACATTTGCAGGTAAGGCACATGGAGCTGGCAAAGCATGCACAGCACGCTCAGTGTGCAGAACCTGCTGGTTCTGCATGCTGTTGCCTTCGCTGCAAGGATAGCTTTGTTGTGATGTAGTGCGTGAGGTGCTCAACTTTGTTTGCTAGCAAGTATAAGCATGACGGAGCGATTCGCTGTCTTGGATCCCAGCTTGTGTGTGATCCCGATGTCTCAGTCAACCTTTCTTGACAGACTGCCAGGTATGCATCTGCGTCCTAGTGCGCCTTGCTGGTGTTTTTGATTGACGGTAATGCCTGACGGCAGGTTGGGACAGGCCTGACGCTGGGCAGACTCCTGACGAGGACACTGAGCACGACGATGCCCAAAGCGTCCTGCCCCAGACCCAACCGCACGTGCCAGCTGCTTACCTGGACGGATGCTGTCAACAGCAGCAGGCTGCGAAGTCTGCCTCTGTGGGCAATCTGGGCTCGTCTGTGCCTGTGTCACCCTCAAGAACTGTGGATCAGGAAACCACTGCTGACTTGTCGCTGAAGCTGTAAGCGGCCTTGGCTCAACAAACATAAGCATCTGACACAGCCCTTGCTTTGACTTGTGTTCAGTGTAAATGCGCTCTGCAGGGAGTCCGAGCACACAGCCTGTATCAGCTCACCTGACGCCTTCTCCCCTCTGCAACTCAACTTGACACAGCAGCTGGACATGTCCGACTCCATGCCAGACGGAGCAGCGTGCATGAATCCAAGTGCTGATACCAAAGGTGTGCCATGATCAGCTCTGCATGTGTGCCACAAAGCAGGTATTGGTGACCAAGTCATCTTGACTGCTTTGGCTTTGCAGGTCATGGTGCAGCAGGGCGGCAAATCAATCTGAATCAGATGCAGCGGCTGTCAAACAGCACACACCCCCCTGTATCAGGCTTAGATGCTGCAAACGCACCAGACAGGGCTGCTCAGCCTGGCAGTGCCCATCACATGCAAGATCGTGCGCTTGGTGGCTTCTTGACACCCTTGGGCAAGCTGGCTGGCATGTTTGGTTGGGCACCAGGCAAGTCAGCTGAGCATTTCAATGCTATGCCTATGCCTGGGGGCCCCCCAATGGCCAACACCAACAAAGACAGAGATGGCCACAGGCAGTCACGCGTTGGAGAGCAGTTGGCGCAGCTGACCAGACCTGCAAATGCATCCATCAGAGAGACAAAAACCAGTTTGCCAGTCAACCTGCTGCAGATCAGGCCAGATCAGCTGACAGTTCATCAGCTGCAGAACCTTCAGAAGGCAGCAGACCTGTTATCACCAAGGAGCTCAGCTGCATGGCAACTTCAGACGCCAATCAACAGCATCGCTTCAGACAAGCCGGCAGCTATGACAAGGCCCGCACCGATGCCTGCCACTGATTCCTTGCAGCAGCAGGCAACAACAAGCAGCAATGAACACGAAGGTTCACTGCAGAGAAACTGTCAAGGAGCATCAACAGCCGGCATGGACCAAGCCTCAAGGGCAGTGGATGCTGCGGTAGAGCCTGATGCAATGCCACATCCTGAGTCTGCTAGCCAGGAAGAGGATGATGCTCTAGCAGCAGCTCTCAGCTCCAGGCTGGCAAGCATGGCGCCTCACCCTTCCTCTTTATGCACAGACACTCTGGATGTTGGGTCTAAGACGCAACACTGCTCCCACTTGACAAGAAGGGGTGCACTTCATGATGATGTGTGCAAGCGCAAACGAGAGGAGGGGCCAGAGTCTGCAGTCCAATTGATTGAGAAACAAAGCACCAGGACATCACCAGTACATAGTGCTGAGCCCATCAGCTCAATTATGCATGGTGGCATGATTTCAACAGTGCCAAGAAGTGTTCAGAGTGTGCACAATTCATTACAATTGTGTCAACAGGGGTCGCCCTCTCAACCACGCAAAAAGTTCAGAAAACCAACAGGCTTAGAGGTTCTGTACCGTTGTATGCCTTCATTGTTGCAGAGTACAAGCCAAATGAACTCATGAAGTGCATCAAGACATTTTCTGATGCAGTTCATCTGTAAGTGTCATTGTGATCATAGCAATAAATTTGACTGCAGCTTCGACTTCAATTCACCTTATTTAAAAGCTCAGAAGGCTTATTAAGTCTTGTAATTATGGCAAACTTCACAAAATCAATGCACGTAAGTCTGACTTTATGGCACACAACAAAGCGTCAGTGATACACTGTACATGCTACTGAACTCCAGCAGATAAGTATTCCAGCATTGCCCAGTACGAGCTGTCAAATTCTGTGTTGAATTTGTCAACATAGTGCTCCACCCAAACATTGTTCAGCAGAGGTGCGTTGCTCAATTGCCCTACTTGCCAAGCAATATGCCCACTGTCTGCAGCTTCTGCTACATGGATGCCGCTTGAAGTTGATGATGACAGCTCAGGTCCACTCAACTCAGCCTTGCGCATGGCATTCTTGAGGTTTGCAAGCCTAATCGGTACCTTTGCATGAGGTACAGTGGGCTGCTCAGGTTGCGCTGACACTTGCAAAGCACCCTGAGGCAGCCTGGCTTCTGCTGGCAATACTCCAGAAGCTTGCTCAACTTCAAGTTGAACAGCTGGATCCAGCAGAAGCTGCTTCATGGAAAGATGAGCAGTCCTTGCTTTGTGTTGCCACCGCTGGGCAAACACAACCTTCATGGACACCATGTGCTTGTACTGACCCCTGGGAAGCTGCACAGAGCCATTGTCGTCCAGCTCATAGCCAGCTTTATACAGAGGATGCTGACGCTGAAGAGCTTGTACAAGCTCCTGTTCCTCTCTGTCTTTGACCAGCTGCTGGCTTGGTGTCAAGCCAGGCACCACACAGGAGACATAGGCAGGTGCTTGAGTGGTGATGGGTAGCTCCTGACAACTATCAGGGTGGCCATGCACCCCCTGTGCAGGCTGCGGTGACAAGGTCGGCTGGAACAGCACCTGGCAATCATGCAGCTGTCCATCTGCTCCTGCCTGTGTCATGCCGAAGGCATTCAGCTCAGGCAGCTGCAGCCCCTGCTGGTCGTGCCGCTGAGCAGGCGCTTCCTCAACACTGCCTAACTCCATCAGGTTTGGGTCAGGTGCATACTGTGCAGCAGCGTGTCGCAGATAGTCGGGCCGGGATGGCTGTGCACTGCCAAGCTTCATGCGCTTGTGCTGGTGCTTGGGAAGGTTGGATGGGTGACTGGAGGTAAGGTCGCTGGCATCTGAGCAAGGTCCAGAGCCACTGAGCGTGGCAGATGAGTCTGGACTGTGGTGGCGTTGCTCAGCTGGTATGGAGGGTGAATTTGCAGCCACAGAGGGGAAGCTAGGGTGGGAGCGCCTGCCAGAGGCTGTGGCGCCTTGCTGCAACAGTGTCTGACTGAGTCTAGCAGAACTGGGACCTGCTGCTGCTGCTGAGCCCAAAGCAGCATCCTGATCTGAATCATATCTATCCAGACACGGGTCCACCTGAATTGACAACATTGACTATTCAAACTGTTACAACAAAAACAACTGAAGGCATCTGCTGTGCGCCAACAAGATTATATCCATGCCCTCAACCAGCAAAAACAAAAATGAGGGAAGGCATCAAGGTCATATCTACACTCTTATGCTCTCAAAAGGAATCACAGGGAAGTCAGTCAACGACTGTTGGGTCTGTACAGGTGGCTTTCAGCAGGAGCTAGCACTGCACGTATGGCCTTTTGATGATTTTGAGTTTTGAGGAGTTGGACTGCAGTCATGTATGGGTTGAGGCGACGCAGCGTTCAATGACCTGGAATTGCAGGATGCAACCAGCATGCAGCATGCGGTGGAGCAGTACATGCATGCTCACCATGAGTGAGAAGTCAACATCAGCTTGATGAGAGGCAGTATGGCAGGAATCAATCAGCATTGCATCCCCGTGCATACTGTCCCTGAGCTGAGACGAATCAGCTTCCAGGTATCCACTACAATTGGCAGCTTCGCATTGGCATCTGCAGTAGCAAGCCCAATTTGTGTCACCAGGAGCACAGCCAAATCCAGCAGATTTGTACAGCCCAGCTCAGCACAGCATGACCTAGCACCACAGTCCAGCCCAAAACACCAAGCACAACTCAGCATAGCAAAGGTCAGCACAGCATGGCTGTACACAGGTGAGCAGAGACTAGACAGCCATAATCACGTCTGCTATTTCTCTGGACAGGCAGAGATGGTAAGAGTGCACATCCTAGGTTCATGGCTTTGATCGAGGCATGCCCATAGGCAAGGCAGGGATCAGCTGATGCAGCTGTCTGTGATGGCAGATATGCTCTGTGACAGTGTACCAACGAGGGGTGGTATTGAGCTTGCATCAACAATGAGGAGTGAATATACCTGACCCGTTTGCCGCCGCCCCATTGCAAATGGTAGTCATAGGTCAGCTCCTCCTCTACTGCTATGTCACGAATGCTGAATATGCAGACAGAAGTTTCCCCATCTATCAGCCACTTCTGGGTTTCGCAGTTGGGTTGACAGGAGTGATTGATGAAACGAGCCCTGTTCCCCTTGTGCTTGGCATCAATGACTTCATGTCGACTGCAGATTCAAGCCCTAGTGAGTGTTGCATCTCTGCATTTGCTTATGCAAGCGTGCAATTAAAGCTCTGCATCAACTGCTGATGATGCTGCATGCTTTCACAGCCGCCGAGGAAAACATGCGGTATGACTGGAGCATGGTCATGTACAGTGAAGGCCAGCATCTCTGGGATAATGCGAAAATTCGAACACCAGAATGAATACCTGAGGTGCATGAAGTAAGTGTGCCGCTGATCCATGGCATTGTATACAGCACTACGCTCAGCAGCTTGAGCAGCAGAAATCACCTCCCCTGCAGCAATCAGTTGCTTAAAAGGCAATATGCAGCTTGAACTGTGAAGGTCAAGCAATGGCAGCACATCCTTCCCCTCTGAGACGGGACTGTACCTATGTACTCAGTCACAAAGCAGCCCGCAGGAATGTTCTGTGCTGCTACAAGCCCCCAGTCTTTGCTCCCCACATGCTGAACACTGCATGACAATTCAAATGTGTTTTGAGATTTACATGATGGACACAATGGCCACGTGCTACAATAAAGGCACAGAAGAGTTGTCAGTGGATCTGAGGCTTGTACAGACGCCAACGTACCTGGTTTCAACATACTGGTGGCGCTGAATTTGCTGATTTTGGCACTGGTAACCGCAGGGGCAATACGCTGGGTGACACTCATGATTAGTATGCCTGTTTTGACAGTCGTCCCCACAGCTGTCTCCACCTTCACCAAAAGGCTTGCACTGACATATAGGAACCTCGTCAGGTGACAGCCTGATCCTGCTGCGTCCTAGGTAGGAGTTGCTTTCGAGCTCCTCGTAAGCTGAGGGGCGGAGAAGGCTGCCTCGTGCCGAAGGCCTCTTTGGCATTTGTGCAGTTCAACGCAAATATAGCAAAGTATAGGCAGTGTCGGTCCTAAGCTGTCCTTTCATAAGTTGGCCAGATTATCCGCTCCAAGTCGAACAGAGTGCGATCATTCAAAAGTGAGGGTGCCGGCAAGACCTGATACAGATCGTGAGCCGGTACACCTCTGTGCAGCTATCTGACACCGAAGCCGTGACTATGACTGGCAGCGCAACCTCGCGAGCAGTACGTATGCTCAGCAAACGATGCTGTGCACGTGGACACACCGGAATAACACAGATTGTCACCAAGTACTCACACAGGATCTAGACAAACTATCCAAAGTTGCCAACTCGGCGCTATATGTGTGCAGAAGTCTGTAAGTGTCTGCATCTGACATCTTCACCGGTACAGATCGCAGTCAGTCACGAAAGGTAGTCTCGAATTCGCGGCAGAGACACGGGACTCAAAAGCTTGAGTATGAGTACGCACTGCGACAAAGAAGTTGCTTGACATTAGCTATTGGGTTGCACTCTGCTTTTTTTAGTGGTGCTCTGCTTGCAGACCCGCGAAACTCCCTCACATGAGCAATGCATTGATCGCAGCGTAGGGGCATTTGCTGTTGGATGCGTCAAAGTCCACCCATTCACAATGTAGTTGGCAAAGACAACTAGCCATTAATCCAATATTGCAGAGAGTCTGAAAACCCAAGCCATAATTCCCATGACAAATATGCTCCCCGCTCGTTCTGTCACATGTTTCTAGCACTTTCACCAATGTACACACTGAAAGTTGTGCATACACACTGACAGGTGTGCGTAAGTCTTCTGGCTGCCTGGATAGATTCAAGCTTGGTATTGTACATTCCCAACAGTCATCCTATGAGAAAAAACCAGAAACAAGGAATTTATCGGATACATTTCGGTCTTGGGGGGAAGGTCGTGATTTATCAAACACACTGGCGTCCGTGCATGCACAAAGCAGACTCCAATGAGGAAATTGGCGCATTTATGCTAGCTGAACAACACTCTGCCGTTGCGGAGGTCCAAAAAGAGATAGCAAGACAGGCAGCAGTACCAGGGCGTGACCGGCGCCCAACAGAACCAACCCAAAATACACTCTGAAAAAGTACACCTCAAAAATCTGAGTCTTTGCAAATGCCAGCACAAGGACACCTGCAACACAGACAGGTAATTAACACAGACAGCACTATGTTAATTACCGCATGCATGACGTCATGTCAACATGTGTAGCCTGCTGCTTCTGCAAAAATAACTGGAGAAATTGCTGTCATCATTGCCCAACAGCAATGCCAAAGAGCTGAGCACCTGGGATGGGAATGCTTGCCCAGAAGGATGGCTTGCTGTGCAATCATGCAGCTCTGCAGAGCACCACTTCACATGAGTGTGATGCATACCTGCAAATTTGGTGATGGTGATGCCACTTAGGACTGAAGCCCCCATGTCTTGCAGCGCTGTTGCCATGCGCTGCTGCCTGCTCCCAGCAGCAACCAAGAATGCATGAACAATGTGGGCACAAAACTCCACTGCTATTCCCAGCGCCATTGTCAGGTTGACCACAGAAACTGCATTCAGCTGAATGCCCCACAGATACATCACGCCCAATAGATCCATGAGAATCATGCCCACCATGAGCAGTATGAGTCCACTGGCCCATACACTTGCAGTAAACAGCCAGCAAACTGCAAAGACCCCAATTAGAGCTCCGCCCAGCAACCAGATGCTGCTTTGCACCACATACAGGTATTGCTCAAAGAATATGTGGAAGATGGAGTAAGAATACATCTGGATGCCAAGCTTCTTGTTGGTGGCATGTGTGAAATCTCTGATAGCCTGCACACAAATCAGCCAGTCTCAACTTTTTCAAAGCTCATGCTGAACCACTGTACAGCAGGCCAGCAGTGACTTGCATTGGGTCACATTGACACTTTACAATGGTACGCCATTGCAAACAAAGCCTTGTTCAACATGCCATGTCAAACAGAAGAGACAGATGCAATCCAGGAGGCAAACAGATCCAAGGCCGGCAAACTCAAGGGAGAGCCCATACGTATGTGTCAGATGCAAGTCATGCCCCCATCAGTGACTGTTGTACCTTGTTGCAAGCATGCACCACAGAACATGCATGGCTGACCTGGTAAGCATCAATGAAGTTCTGCTGGGTGTTCAGAGGAACATAGTATGTTCGGAAGCTGGAAGCGGTGACTCGGCCTTCAGAAAGGCCAGCTATGCCAGTCGGGTCTGCAGGGTCCATTTGCAGAGCATTGTTGTACCCCCCTACACCCCCTTTAGCACACTCTGCAGAGGGAATGGCCTTCAAGAACCAAGGCAGCTTCTCTTGCACCTGGAGCAGCAGGACTTTTTGTACAAATTAACCTCAACCATGATGTTGTGACGTCGCAGGACACCACTCCGACAATGCAGTCATGGTGACATGAGCAATGCTACAGCATCCAGCATGTACAGCAACAGCAAGAGCAGCAGCAGCAGCAGCAGGAGAAGCCTGCTGCTGCTGCAGGAGCAACAAGACATGTTGCTACCTGCAAGCCATAACAGCTTCACAAAGGCAGGTTGTGATGCACAATATCAGCACAATGCTGCAAAGCCACCGCCGAGGCATACTGCTCAAACAGCTGGTTGGTTAACTGTACAACACAGTGTTGCACAGAAAGAAGATGACCTGGTGCAAGGTTGGGCGGTTGTGTGGCAGCACTCGGGGGTCAGGCCCAGAGCCCGTAGTGAAACAGGTGGCACAGTCAGCACAGGCAGAAGCAGAAGTGTTGCAGGGGAACTGGTCAGGAGGGGGGCACTGCTGCCCCTGGGGGTCCTCCCTACAGCAGTGGGGTAGCCCCGGGCTGAGCCATGATAGGAAGTCATCTAGCCAACTGGCTGGAGGATCTGCTATGAAAGTCCTGCCTGGTTCGCGTGCTGCTGCGCTCACCTGCATGTCATCACCCCTTGTACCAGTCAACCCCTCTCTCACTGTCCAGTCACAGCACAGCAACGCATTGATGCAGACAAGCTGCTTGCAGAAAGAATGCAGACCATGGCATCACCTGACTCACAACACACACAAACAGAGATGCACATTTGACTTTAGATCTATTGGCAGCAAACATTGTGTCACCTGCAAGCTCCTGCTGTTATCTGAGGCCAAGGGGGGGTGGGAGGGGGCAATGTCAAGTGCGTCATGCTTTTAGTCATGTAAGTTGGTGTCTCAGCAGAGCTACTACACGCCAACAGCAGCATGATCACACAACACTGGCAGCAGCATCATGCCCTGCAGACACGGTGTGCATGCAAGTGGTGTGTGACTCGCCTCATTGACAAAGGAGGTGTCATTGCAGCCTCCAATAGAGCAGATCATGTTGATGTCTGGGTCGTGTGGGTCCATGTGGATGTTGGGTACCACAAAGTAGAGAGGCGGCCCTACTCGCAGCACCCCATACAGATCTGTGAAGTAGTCCTGCAGGTATGAGTCCCTAGGCAAAGCCACCTGCTGCTCCAGTCCCCTGCAAATAGTTGACAACCTCAGGTTTGACTGAAACTTCCTTCTTCGTGCACGGGTGAAGACTGCTCCACGCTGCTGAGGTGGGCTTCATACGCTCAAGGGGTGCATCACAGCAAGACAGGACTTATTCACATCGCTTGATGAGGAGTTTTGCATAGATCCCACGTGCCCTTTGCCTGTTCCCAGGACAATGGAGTAGGGATGTCCATCATTGAAGGTGGAAGTGTATGCAGCAAGGTTGACAGCAATCCCAAGCTTCATCTCTTCATCCCAAACATTCCTGCACCAGTTTTTGCAAGCACAGCTGTGCATGCGGTCTGCAGTACAGAGGGCTGAAATACACACACATGTGATGACTATGGGTCAATACACAGCTACAACAATGCACATGTGCAGGCAACCTCACCTGGAGACATGGGGCAGGGCTGCCAGAGACAGCACAAACAGCCCCACAAAGGTTGCCAGTACCACCAGCTGCACCACAGGCTTTGCAAGGGCTGGTGCGTGCACGTGCTCCATGTACCAATGCAGGCATGGTGTCACCCCATATGCCCCTCTCTCCCCCTTTGCTGAACTGGAGACCCTTGCCATTGCCCTCTGAGCAATGCCTTTCGATGACTGGCTGAAGGACTTGACTCTGCCAGTCAGAGACTGGATCAACGATGGCTCTGACCCATTCTGGGGGGGTGCTGGTCCATCAGGGGGGGACACCTCTGGGGGTTCTGTGCTCAATGCAGCAGTTGAGGCACTCCTAGGCGCAGCTTCAGTTTGCCTGGTCATGGTCTCTGTGCCAGGTGCGTCTGCAGCCTCAGCTTCAAACGGGGCTGCAGCTGTGTCGGACTGCAGCTGTTCAGGGGAGAGCTTGATGCAGGGGATGCAGTCTGTGTAGCCGCCTTGCACTCGCTGGCAGTCCAGAGCAAGACGAGCTGCAAAGGCAGTCATCTGCAACAGGCACAAGGCATGTCAGGCATGCTGGCCCACGCAGCAAACAGTATCACTGCATGGCTTACAGTCGACGCTGTCCAGCACACTGCTGCTGGCGTACATACTAAGACAGGCTACACTCTTGGTGCCAGGCCTGATGATGACAAACTATGACAAGCAGCAGGATCAAAGCCCCCCCTGTGTTTAGCAAAACAGGGACGCATGTTGAGGTGGAAACCCACTGCACACAGCAGGTCATAGGAAGTGGCAAAGAGGATGCACGCAAACAGTAGTAGAGGTGTTGTGAACACAACTACCTGCAGCGCATAGTCCAGCAGTACAGCCACAGCAGCGCACAGGGAGAAGTTGCGCACAGCCGGCATGCTGGTGAGGCCTCCCAAGCCAAAGGCAAGGGCCTCGCAGGCTGCTGCCAGTGTGATGGAAGGGCCCGCCCCTGCCAGAGCCCTTCCCAGCCTCTCAGGAATGGGCAGCCTGGGGTCCTGCTGCTGCAAGGCATGGGCTAGGATGAACATGTTGTCCACTCCCACTGCTAACACCAGAAATGGTATCACCTGCAGAGGTGTCACATCTCTTGCCTGCAGCTTTTGTGTGTGTGGTGTGAACTGGGTGTTGTTTGGGCCTGTTTGTGCAGATCAGGGCAGCCAATTGGCAAGCCACAGATCCTGCCAGCTATTCCATTGACCATGTCTTGACAATGAAGTGGCACTCAGCTTTGCAGCATGCATTGTTGCATGTCAAACAAAAGTGACATGCGACAAATCTTGCAGGTCAAACGCCAATGCAGGTCATGTCCCCTCCACACTCAAAAAGGACACTCCCAGCAATACAATGCCCATACCAGTAAGACTTGCTCAGTCAATGTAACATGCTTACACAGCCACAAGATCAAGAAAGCAGACAACAGAGTCTATGCCTTTCTGCAATCATGATGGGAGCCCCTTGAGGCGGCAGCTGGAAGCAACACAGCCACAAATGTATGCTCAGGTAAACAGTCAGCAATGAGGGGAAAGAAGCATGCTTGCCTCCAAGATAATGAGAGTAGCCCACATCCCAAACAAGCTGCAGATCCCCAGGGCAGCCAACACAGACAGCCCCACAATCAACACCCCCGTTAGACCCACCCCAACCCTGCTGTACACCAGCACCGCCCAAGAAGAAGAGCCAGCTGGTATGGTACCCAGTGCTAATGCAATGTACAGCAGCATGACTAAGTACGACACTGCCACTGTTGCTGAGTCCGAGGCTGTCTCCCGAGCAAGCTCGTCTTCTACTGAGCGTTCTGAGGAGAAGCTGAGCTTGAGATTGGCCTCGGCTGCTAGGTCTTTGAGGCGAGTCTGGGCCAGCTGAAGGAAGGCTGCTTCCCAGGCTAGGGCCGCATCCCTGCAGTTGCCAATGCATCTGCCTCATGTCATACTTGTCACAGGATACAACCAATACATTTGGTACTCTATTGTCGAACGCCTTGAACATTGAGCACTTGGTGTATGTTGTTTTCCCAGTTGTTGTCTGTTGACTCTCCTGATGAGTCTCAAAGACAAGAAATGTAAATTGATTGATTGAGTGAATTGATGCAGCAGATTGATGCAGCAGAGAATGCACAAACCACAGACTGTACCTGATCACCTGGTGTCTGATTGAGCATGCAAGCACTTGTGCACTGAAGAGCTGTTTGCATTGCGTACAGACACACTGATTGACTGTGTGGCTTGCAATCAAAAGACACAGTTGTCCTCATAGAAGCTGCGGCTGCCATGGCCATATATGCACAACCGTATCATCATCGGTGCTGCCTGTGCTCCACGCCTTGTTTGTCAAAGGACAACAGAGCAACCACTTGACTTTACAAATCTCATCATACCCTCTCAAGCATGATATACTGGCAGTTCAAGTTGACCAGTAGCAAAGTGAAGAAGAGCAAGGTGCCAGTCCAAATGCTCAACCAGCAAAGCGAAGAGGAACAAGAGCAAGAGCAGCTTACCAAGAGCAAGAGCAGCTTACCAAGAGCAAGAGCAACTAGCAAAGTGAAGAAGAGCAAGAGCAGCCTACCTGTTGGCTGGCAAGGAGTCGACAGGATATGTGACCACAAAGGAGGTAGCATCCTGTGCAAAGCTCCTGAAGCTGTTGTCAGTGGGGAACCCCCCTAGCACAGTATGGGGGTCGATGGGGGACTCAAAAGCACTCCTACACTGAGTGGACCAATGCCCAAAGCAGAAGTCAGCAGACAGACGCCCCAAAGCATAGATTTTGGGATCCATCTGCCAGTACTGCAGAACACTCTCGATGGCACATGCGCCTCCAAGAGGCTTAAAACAGATGCTGGACAGAGTCGCATTGCCTGTCTGTCCAGTGACTGAGTCGGTGTAAGGAACAGACAGGGCATCCACTTCTGCTTGTACTTGGAAGAGCCATTTGATATGGTCATGGGTGCGGTCTTTGGCTACAATGGGGGGGAGACCTGAGGCGGCCTTCCTGTAGGAGGGCTTGCTTTCAGGGGTGGTGCTGATCAGCAGCTGTTCTATGCGCCAGAAGGCACCAAAGGATTCCTGCATTCACATGTGGCTACTCAGGTTCGCATGAGTGAGCTGCCTAGCGGCTGCTGTGATGAATGGCTGCAGGGTACAGTACAAACAGCCAGCAATAAAACATTCAAAAAAAATACACGCTGTGTATGCAGTCACGCTATGAAAGCTGAACTCGTGTGCGCATGCTGTCTAAGCCCAAAATCCCCTTGTGTCAAACGCCGGGCTCTGACAGACATGATCACCATACAGCACAATCAACTGATCCCGCAATGATGCTTGCAGCAGCAGCAGCAGGCAACTTTGAAGGGCTGCCAATTTGCAAATGAGTCTGTATGTCACCTCATACTGGGCTTTCTCCTTGGCAGCTAGAGAGCCGGCCCCCACCCACAGCCTCTGAGGATTGGTTTCCACCTTGAACCTCAGCAGACCCAAACAGCACACGCCAATCACCAGCAGACACACTGCCAGCACTCTGTAAGGCTGCTCACCGCAGTACACGCCCTGCACCAATGCTGCAACTGTTGTGCTTGTGTCAATTGTCACCTACCCGACCATCACGCATGACCAACATGTGCAAGGCTTGCAGCACTTGCTATGCATGCAATCTGACAGCAGCAGGGGATCACTTCGCATGACTAGCTGGGATGGCATGGTGTGATTGTGGTGCAGCGGCTTGCAATGTGTATGCTACCAGACACATGTTATATCTAAGAGTGTAACGTACTACAGATGCACACACATGAACTTATAAGGAGGGTTGTTTGTGAAAAAGATCACATTCAAATCTGTAAGTACTGCACAGAATGCAGAGTCATGTGGGAGAATGTGATGTTGGCTCTCACCAGTTTATAGAACACTGGTCTCAACCATTGCTCAACTGGTGAATAAGCCTTCTCATCCCCATCAATATCCTCCTCCATCCATCCATCCACACCTGCTTCTTCAGACTCTAGCAGTGGAAATGAGTCTGCTGCTGTGTCGTTAACTTGGCTGTGGCTGAAGGTGTGGGCAAACACCCTCCAATGCACAGCAGCCCAGACCAGGCCAGCTAAGAAGAGGATGTAGAGGAGCAGCAGGGAGAGGTCCAGGCATGAGAGGCTGTTGGGGCCCAGCCCTAGGGCTGTGCAGCCGTATGGCTCTGGAGGAGGCGGGGGTGGTGGCTGCAAACAAAGCCAGCATGTTCTGTTCTCATCAACATGTCCAATGGCAAGTGCACTTGTAGACAAGTTCCAACAGCATAGGTGGCGGGCGGCCATATACAAAGGGCCATGACATGAGTGGCAACACAGCGACTTTTGCAGAATCACCATTTGGGTGGTTGTAAATATAGCATGCAGGACATGTAGTGCGCTTACATGTGTATGATTGGTCCCATGCTGCTTGAAAGCTCAACAGAAGATGCCATGTGCATCAACGGCTATGGGCTTACATAAATGCAGAGTAAACAGGATGTCGGTATGTTTTTTTCCAACATGCAATACAGCATGTGCATCACAATGAATGCAGATATGCAAGCAGCACCAACAGTGCAGACAGCACCAACAGTTCAGTCTTTGAGAGCTATCACTTGCTACCGCAGCACACATGCGACTCAAGTAATACACATGTGCATGCAAGGCATACCGGAATGCAGGTAGGGGCGTCTGGGCAGTCACCACAGGAGCACTTGAAAGCAGAATCCCAGCAGGCTGGTATGCTTTCATTCATGGCTGCCATGCCTGCTGGTGTGTTCTGCTGTCCAGGGAAGTCCATCTGAAAGGGTGCACCAATGCGGGTGGGCTGCTTATCCTTGATGAGCCCCAGAAAGTCAAACCATTGCTGGAAGTTCTGTGCACCTCCGCCGACAAGTTGCATTGCCTTGATGTTCAACAGACCATATACCACATCCTGGAGACAAGCGGCAAGTCTTGTTATGAGATAGGGCATACATGACATACCCTTGGCAAGAACACAGTGCACGCTGTACTTGTTGGATCATGACCCATATGATGTGATGGTTGTTCTTTACCTTACAAGAATTGTAGAACGTAGTCCCGAAAGCGTCTGCAACATAGTACAATGCCTGCAAGTTACCTCCAGAACGTCAGTGTGTTTTGTAGATATATAGCAGATACAGTGAAGGAGCAGCACAAGATGAAAAGAATTGTGCATACCTGTGCAACAGCTGTCTCATTTGTGTCAGCTGACAGCTGGACACCAGTCACATTGACAAATGTGGACTGATCAGGATGACATGTGAGTGTACAGAAGAAGTGCTTAAAGCTGTGATCACACGCTGGGCACCCAATCAGCAATGTACTGGCTTGCTGGATCTGCATCACATCAACCAATCTTGTGAGATACAAACAAGTTGACCAATAATTCATTTGACCATGCTGCTATGAGCCAAGCTGCGAGTATGGTGGCACACAACCTGATGAGATAGTGTATCAATTTGCTCCTCTGTGCAGCAGTATCTCCCATCTGGTCCATGTTCAGTTGCAAGCTGAGGACAGATATCTTGCAGCTTTTGCAGTGCTTGGCCATCAAGGGCAGATCCAGGCTGATTGTCAGGACAGTCAAGCCCTGAATGATCTTTGCGGTGTCCACAGACGCCATACAAAGCACAGACCCCTTTTTCATGACTTGTGGTCAACCAGCTATCATCCCTGCAAGCCGGCATGCAAGTAGAAAAGTCATGCAGTACATTCCAAATAACAGTAACTGGTCCTCCGGCAAGGTGCACATGCGCAGGTGCACATGCGAGCGAGCTTACTCCGTGGTGGAGGTTTGAACCCCGAAGGCACGCCATCCCAGCGTTGTGAAGCACAGGCCCTGTAGGAGGGCATGCGTTCGTTTTCTCGTGAAGCGAAACCGGACAGGTGCGTTTTGTGTATGCTATGAAGCAGCTGCACTGGTGTATCAGCGTTGTGGGCATATGTACATGCATTTCATAATGCCGCGGCAAGAGATCACCAGTGTCAACACCACATATGTACGCATCAACCGTGACTTCGACAGCACGCCTCGGTTCGTCCCTCAAGAAGCCCAGCTGACAATTCAGCAGTCGTGAGCTTATGGGATTACTGCAGTTATGTCTGCAATTGGCTGGTCCGACAGCGATTACCCCGTCAGCAGCAGGGAAGAGCTGGCGTTACGTTAGTTGACTTGACTACTGTCCCTGATGCAACACATCTACGATCCACGCATGTTATTAAACTCTGCAAATTAGTGTATCGTTGGGAATGTACATCTGAGATCCAAGCTATCAATGAATACATGTCGCACGTTGTGTTTGATTACTTATATTGACCCACCCATGGCATATGCATCCTATGACAGATTGTATATCAGCAATTAACCTTACTTGGTGCAATTCATTCCTGCAGCGAAAAACTAGCATCCAAAACGTGCGAATGTGAATCATCTACGGTCTTGGGTACACACCTAAAAATGTCTCACACACCACAGTAGCACAACAGCAGCTAATCAACTCAGTTCCAACAGCAAAGTTCAAAAAGGGTTGTGTTCTGTGATTTGCAAAGCTACACTGTATAACTGTAAACACCTAAGCAAGTCAACAGCTAGTGTGCAAGACCAACAAGCTTTTCACTCAGGTCCCAAAGCTTCTGTCCCTTGACACCATCAGAGACCTCCTCTGACACCTCATTCTCAAAGGACTCAGACTGGTTGTTCCAGCTCCAGTACACCCCAGACTGGTCAAGCTTGGGGTCAGTCACAACTTGTGCCAGCCTTCTGCCAGCGTCTTCTTGTGAAACGTACCCCTTTGTGATGTACTTCTGGAAAGGAGGGAACAAAGTCCTGAAAAGCTTGACGTGATTCCTGAACAGGCCTGTGTCGGCAATGCAGCCAGGGTAGAGGGAAGCAAAGGTGACCCCAGTGGAGTCATGGTACCGGCGGTGGAACTCACGCACTGTCAGCATGTTGCACACTTTGCTGTCTTTGTATGCTTTAGCGCCATCAAACTTCCCGCCATCAATCATGGCGGACTCCATGCCGTTGAGGGTTGTGGCAAGGCCCCTCATGTCACCCAAGTTGGCCTTGGGGGGCACATTGCCAGCCACTGTGTTGGTGTTGCCAGTGATTGATCCCACGATGATGATCCTTGGGCTGGCATTTGTGACCTTGCTCTTCTTCTTGTCCTTCAAGTCCTCCAGCAACAGGTTGCTGAGCAGGAAGTGACCCAGGTGGTTGGCAGCTGTGCTGAGCTCAAACCCATCAGCTGTGAAAGTTGGTTCCTTGGCTGTTGGCAAGTAGGTTGCCGCATTGCAGACAACAGCATCTAGTGGAAGACCGCTGGCTCGGAAGTTGTCGACAAACTGGCGGACGCTTGTCATGGAGGCTAAGTCACAGTGCATGACTGTGTAGCTGCCCTTGGGCATGCCTGAGCTGCGTGCTGCTGACTCAGCCTTGGAGAAGTCTCTGCAAGCCATGACAACATGCCAATCTCCACTCTGGGCTAGCACTCTGGCTGCTGCAAGGCCAAGCCCTGATGAGGCTCCTGTGATGACAACAGTAGGCTTTGTGACTGTGGACTTGGTTGTGCTTTTGGAGCTTGTGGGGGCCTCCATTGTGCTGGTGGCTTGGGGGGCAAGCCGCTGTAGCCGGCATGGGCAGGGCTTAGCTGATCTGAGCTCTGCCTGCTGCCTTCGAGTGCTGTTGTGAGAATGCAGCCTGACATGGCTGAGCTGACGGCGACCGCAGCCGAAGCTGTGAGAAGCGCCTGCGGCTGCCTGAAGGTTGAGAGCTTGCATAACAGTTCTTGAAGGTCACTGACCTGTTAGGTGCAAGCAGACAGAACGTTTAGTGCTTGCTTCAGCACTTGCAATAGGATTGGTAACGACCTCATTTTTTTATGCTACAACTTTAGCGACGAGTTGCAGCACAATGCCAACGGCATGTGGGTCACGCTGACACACAAACGGCAGCGTGTGTTGCACCAGTGACTGGCATACCTCGCAGTTCGGTCTGTACTCCGCAAAGTGGGGAGAAGTGCTTTTCCACAGCAGGAAGCCTTGCCAAATGGGTAATGGTTGGTGCCTGCCTTCTTTTGTGCAGTTTGCGGCTTCTGCAACGCAAGATAAGTTCAGATATGACGATGAAGAAGAAGGGTACATGACTAATATGGCCTCACCCATCTTAGTCACTTTGGCTTGACTTTTCTGGCTTTTGCGAAACGCTTGATATCAAGACGGTAAGTTGCGTCAGAAGTACTTACATCTGCGACTCACTCTCACAGTTCAGCTCAATCAGCCTCACTGACACCCATACTTCTGCCCTTCTCAACTTGGCTGTACTGATCTTTGTTGACCACCTGTCTTGTACGTAAGCGACGACTGGACGAGTACCCGACGACAATGCCGGGTACGGCAAACGGCGATCCCAAGTCAGAGTTGCAAGCTGAAGGATCTCTCGCGGGGTTTGAGACGATCGAAGCCTTGTTAGAGGTATGCGTAGTCTGCTCTGCAGTCAGGCCCGTCTCAGCTGTTGTGGTCCTGGATGAAAAGTAGTCAATGTTCGTACGCACTTGCAGTTTGCTGTCTAAAAGAGTGTGTGCAGTGCGTGTACGGAACCTAGCAAAGTATATGACCTTGACCTTTGACAACAGAACTACATCCCAGAGGACAAGCTCGTGGAGGTCAAGCGGGTACTGTACGGCGCAAACCGCGGGGCTCCCGTGCAGAAGCTCTCCTTGCACCAGGACGTCACTTCAGCTGCTGCTGCAGCCGACTTTGATGTGCAAGCATACAAATTTAGAGCCAGGCAGGAACAGAACAGGAAGCCGCGCCACGTCAAAATTGGTCTGATACAGAACAGCATTAAGGCTCCAACAACAGCACCTTATGCTGAACAGACACAGGTAGCTTTGCATGCTCTAATCTGTTTTGTATCCCTCCACTCATGTTCCACATACCACTTACTTAAGTTTCAAGTTTATGGCTATGTTAAACTGATGCAGCCTCTGATGTTGTCAATGGCCACCTGCCATGCAGGCTCTTTACACAGCAGTACAGAAACTGGTGGATGCAGCTGGCAGTGCCGGTGTGCAAGTCCTGTGCCTGCAGGAAGCATGGACGATGCCATTTGCATTCTGTACCAGAGAAAGGGAATGGCTAGAGTTTGCTGAGCCTGCAGAGACTGGCCCTTCCACTAAGATGCTTCAGAAGTATGCTCAAAAGTATAACATGGTCATCATCAACTCGATACTTGAGCGTGATGAGCCTCACGGGGAGACGATATGGAACACTGCTGTTGTCATAGGCCATATGGGCAATGTGATTGGTAAACATCGCAAGGTATGCACTTGAATGCAGATATGCTTGCATGAAGCCAAGCATAATGCATAGGTTGCATTGCATGCCTTCTGCAAGGCTGACCATCTCATGTAACCTCTTCCTCAGTGGCTCTTGTCCTTGCTCACATGCCGCGCCTGTCCTGGTTCATTGTCAGGACAAGCACTTTCTTTCAGCTCTGCACATCTAAATGCTCTGATGCAGTCATGCTGACTTCACTGAAGTGACTTTGTTACCTGCAGAATCACATCCCCAGAGTTGGGGACTTCAATGAGTCCACATACTATCTTGAAGGCAACACTGGCCACCCTGTCTTTGACACTGTCTATGGCAAGATTGCGGTCAACATCTGCTATGGCCGGCACCACCCCATGAACTGGCAAGCATTTGGCATGAATGGTGCTGAGATTGTGTTCAACCCCTCAGCCACAGTGGGGTCTCTGAGTGAGCCCCTATGGGGTGTGGAAGCTCGCAATGCAGCTATTGCAAACAGCTACTACACAGCAGCTATCAACCGTGTGGGAACAGAGGTCTTCCCAAATGACTTCACATCTGGAGATGGCCAAGCAGCTCACAAGGTATGACTCTCCCCTCACAGGCACACCTTTTGTAGCATTGCAAATGGCATACACTTTAGCATCAAGCGTTTGACTCACACATCCAATGCGTGAACTGCACAGCAAATGAGCCTTAGGTCACTGCCTGATGCAACAAGCAAGCTTGTGAGTGCCCGATGCCTCTAGGTGAAAGTGGTTGCATGGGTCACTGATGCTGTGAATGAAATCCTGCGCAGGCATTTGGACACTTCTATGGAAGCAGCTATGTTGCTGCTCCAGACGGCAGTCGCACTCCAGGACTGTCACGGTACAAGGATGGGCTCATGGTAGCCGAGCTGGATCTGAACCTATGTCGTCAGGTACCTCTGTGTTGCTGTTCCTTGTTGGCCTGTAAATTCTGCATCGGTTTTGCAACTATTCTGATGAGCTCATGCTGCCAGTCATAAAGTCACTTTCTTTTCCATGGGGCTGTAGCAAGCTGATGGTACATTTTCTCCAGCTCAATGATGATTGTGCTTGAAGGTACGAGATCAGTGGGGCTTTCAGATGACAGCTAGATACGAAATGTACGCCAAGCTCTTGCAAGACTATATTCAGCCAGAGTTCCGTCCTCAAGTGATCAAGGAGTCTCAGTGAATGTACACAACCAGATGTTGTTGGCGTTGCGGCTGCTTGCAAGCCATGACAGCTTGTAACACAACTGAATGCTCACACGTCCCACTACTTGCAATGGCTAACAGTAAGCACTGTATGCATGTGCAATCCTTCATGATCATGAACTCGTTTGCACACAGCAAAACGTCACACACAATGCTGACATGTCTCAACAAGCAGATCACATACATAGCATACACCACCCGAGGCAAAAGAGACGCTAAAGCCATTAGATAGAACCTGCTGTACACCAGCGCTGCAATTATCACCAGCAAACTAACAGAGATCAGCCTGGTGCAAACACCCCTGTGGCTAGTTTGCACGCTGTCTGCTTGCTGACATTCTGACTTGGGATGGTGCAGTCGAAGGCCCTGTTTGACACACACAAGCCAGTGTGTAACACAGCTTCAGCTTGCATGTTCTTGTGTGTATCCAGACCTTTTGCACCACTGGCCAGACCTGTTGCACCCCTGCAAAGTGGCTTCTGTACATCCTGTTGTTGTCTATTGTCTAAGCCTTGCCTTTGAGCAAAGCCAACACTGGCGTTGTCTACACCCTTCAAGCCTGTCTGTGTGACAACATACAAGCAAGTGTCTTGTGGCAGACAAGGGCTGAACACAACCTGCATGTATCTCAGAGGCAAGCTGGGCTGTGCAGAGCCACTCCTTGTGACATCACAAGACTTTTGCCAGTAGCTACTTGCAATGGTGACTTCTGTCCTTGACAGGAATAGACGGGCATTGACACAGTTTGCCCAGGCTAAGCCAAGAGCTGGGACAAGCTCTCTGCCACTGGACAGTAGCCTGAGGCCTCCTGTGTGCTTACTGGCTGGAGCCTTTTGACTGACAGTCAGCTCAGCATCTGTGAAAGCATCTGAAACCTGTGCAGAGCACATACCTTCATACACTCAGTACAGGCACCAAGAGGCAAACCAACATTCACAGTCGGTATATGTTGCTTGCAGCAGCAATTGAGAAGACATGTGATATATTGCAGCAGCAGATGGACAGCAATGAAGTCTGCAGGAGACATCGCATGGGTCAAGGAACAGTGGTGTACCTGATTTGTTACCACCACAGCCAGATTGTAAGTATCTGCAAAGCGCCTGAGGAGGGCTGAGATCCGGAATAGCATGCCAGTGCGACGCACATAAGCTGATGCATCTGTGTGGTCCCCGATGTCACGGAACAAGTGGGCAATAGAGTCAATGATTAGTAGACGCAGAGGCAGGCCTTGCGGCTGCCGCATGATGACCTCAGTGTCTTGCAGCCGACGGTACAAGTCTTCCCCATCAACAATGTCTCTTTCCCAGTAGATGTTTGCTGGGCTGGCCTGATGAGGACTACAGGCAGCGTGTTGGTAGTGATCGCTGTGGTCTGTCATCACAAGGAGGAAACAAGGTGTGGCTGAGTGTAGTGCAATGACGATGGAGCAGTACCTGGCTGACATGAAGGCATTTAGCCTTTTCATTGAGGGATCTCCTTCAGTGTACATGTACCTGATCAGACCAGAGGAGCGTAGGTGAACAGCCAGAAATCTTCATAGGCTTTTAGCAATAGACTGGCAGATGACCTTACATGGCCTTCCCATGCAAGCCACCATGATCTAAAGGCCATTGGCAAGTGACAAGGAGCTGTAGGCATGCTTGGGTTTTGCCAGCAGAAGCTTCACCTGTGGACACAAATGCGACATGAACATTAAACGGCTGCTGAACATGCATGGAACTAGCAGCGGGACGATCTCCTCTGAGTTCTGTGCTTAGCTGTGCTGACCTACAAGTTCTGTGACACTACCACAAGGTATGCCTCCGCGTAGCAGCTTGTCCAGTAAGGAGCATCCTATTGTGCATTTACGCAGGCTGCCGTGTGTCAGCCTTTTAGGCTGCATCAGCTGCATGTACAAGTCTGCCACCTGTTCAAGCTTTCACACCTGAAGGTCGCAGATGGGTTGTGAGGATCTTCCTACGTCCATGTTTGGACCATCAGTCAGCCCTCGGCACAGCCACCTACATGCTGCGTCAATAGGCTGCTGCACACTGGCCTTCGTGTATGTGCGCATGTATGCATAATCGATGGTCATCTGTTCCGACAGGTTTCTGATCATCTGATTTTGAGTTTGTAAACGGCACAGCGATTGCAAGATGCCAGGTGAGGCGTTGAAGTGATCGCTTTCCGACGAGGTGGCTCGTATTCTCAAGTATGATTGGCACCGCTAGCATACTCAAGCTTTGCACACAAGCACGTTGGTGATCAGCTCGCAGCTTTGCCAGCATGCAGTGTGTTCAGCAGAGACTTGGCACCAGTCCACACGTTACCAGACGCTTTCGGCGTTGCGACGCGCCTGCCATTATCAGACGATGCCCGGCTCTGACGGCCTCGTACGCGCTTGCATCCCTCACAGGTCAAGCTAAGCTGTAACACTTTGTCGGCATGCGTTGCACGACAGCATTCTGGAGAGTGACATAGCAGCTGACCTTGACCTCATGCTGAGCAGGCTTGCCAAAACAAAAACGCACATCCAATAGACATCAGCAGCTGAAGTGCTGTTGTCAAAAAGGTCTGCAGCGAGTTTTGCTCATGCAGTACACACCGCATGTTGCATTGCTCACCAAGTATTCTACTCCTGTAGGTGCTTTGGACTCTCAGCCAAAGCTCACTCGTCAGTCACTACAAGCAGCGTTGAGAGTTGCTACTCAGACTGAGGGAGGCTATTTATTGAAGCTACTCATTGTGTCTGCAATAGGCAAGTTCAATGCTTGAGCCTAAGTGTAACAGCGCGCAACGCGCAACAGTTGTTCATGAGCCACAGGTTGAGCATTGTCACACTGGTCTTGTTTTGTTGCAGGAGCTGCAGCCGTGAAGTTTGGCAGTTTGGCTATAACCACCCCTTTCCAGCCCTCTGGCGTAACAGCTTTGAGCATCATTACCACACCATGTCTGGTGTACAGCGCAATATTGCTCAAACCGAAGGATTGAGGCCAACTCCTGTAGTAATTCAATCAGAAGTATGACCTGCTCTGATTTCAAGTGTTCAGTTGCAGCGTGCCAGGAGAGTCAGGCCTGTCTTTGGGCTACAGTCTGGACCTTTATCTTTTTGTCCAACAGGGCTCTGACCATACTTACAAATTTTGCCCATGTGCAGTACTGTATATGACTGCAATGCAAGTGTATGCCGTCAGTCACCATGCATACCTATGAAATCGGAATTGAAAATTGTCAAGTGATTCAGCATGAATTTGATGTCATTCAGTAGGCATAGTTTGCTGTGGTCATATCCTATTGACATAACACATTACAAGCTCATGGGTACAGGCGTGTTGACTTGTGTGGTACCCTTGTCTCCCTGATGAGACATGTCTCAGAGGCATGTTTTCAAGAAAACACCAACCCGCGAAGCCCAACCAGATGCCTGGGTCATACAAGTCTTGTGTTGGGAAACAGTGCAATCATGCAGGGTTGAGTTGGGCTGCGCATTTGATTGCAGCTTTGATTAAAGCTGCTGATTTTGAAAAATTCAGATAGCAGTGCCAACATCAATGCTTGTCATGCACAGCAGAAGTGTTTTGAGCACCTGCATGCAAGCTGCGTAGCTTGACGCTGCATGTATGGCCTGATGACCAAGCGAGGAATGTCTGTCCAACATATGCCACAATGCTGTAGCTCAGTGTGCACTGCTGCTACCTTGGGGCAAGCAGGCCTGCTTCGTGACTGTCCTCTATGACTGAGCTATTTGAATGGCAGCATGTGCATCAGACTGCAACAACGTGGCTGTCTAGTGACAGTCTCTCGGCATCTGCAACTTCACTGCTGATTGTGCAAGAGGTGTGGCTAAACTCTGATGATGACTGCATTCTGTATCTGATGCAATACCTCTATGATCCATCCATTTTACCAGGCTCTGCAAATTAGTAGTATCCTTGGGAAATTGCATCTGAGATCCAATCTATCAAGGAAACTCCAATGACACAAGGCAGTCATTGTGCTTGCGCTATGCATTGGTCTGTCTTGAAATGCAGTTCATATACGGTATGAGTCATATGTCAGTGATGCGTATCATGTATGTTTTGGTGATGTAGTAAAATTAATTCTTCATTTGAGTTTGGCAGAGAACTCACCATCCTGGTTCCAGGCAGATGTTCCTCCTGATTGTTTGGAACTAGATACCCAGCGCCTTGCATGAGGACCTACGAGAGGTCAACTCACACCGCTGCATTGACCACATCTGCTGCAACAACTATAAGTGCTACAGTCAGCACTGGGCCGTCAGGCCTGGTATGGGTCACTTAGGGTCAGGCGATCTGCCCTTGGCGAAGACCCAATTCGCAGAAGTGCTTCACAGGCAGCCTGCCACTGCCGCTCTGACGCGCTTCAAGCTGCTGCACATGCTCTTGTTTGCATCTTGACCATCCAGAGTTCTGCAGATGAAAAGGGAGCTTTCGCGCCGGTTTGGATCAGTGCTCTTCTCTGACCTGGTTTTGTTGCTGTGACCTTGCGACACGCCTTGAGCTCACGCTAGTAACAATGACAGCAGGAACATGTCCCGCAGTACGTTGCACATGCTCTCAAACGTGAGCCGTGACAACCACACCCAGTTCTTGATCACAAGGCTTGTGCAACTGGTAGCTTGCCTGAGTTGCAAAAACTGCCAGCACGTTGCCTCTGTAGCTATGAGGAATGACGTGTCTGCAAAACAAGATGCAAGTCTTGAACGATGGGGCCGTCTGCTCCCAGCTTGTACTGTTCCTTTTATGAGGGTGACGTTTGTCGGTTTGGGGCAGCACAACTGTTGTAGCATAGCTGTGGCACATTGACCAGACAGGTTTGATGAGAGAGCACAAGCTCACCATTGACTTTGTGTCACAGACATGTACATCCATGAACATTTATGTCTAGTCTGGTGCTGCTGCTGTGGAGCTGTGGCCACATGGCAATAGTGTACTTGTAGCCTAGCAAGCTGAGCACAATGGGTTCCTTGATAGATGGGATCTCAGATACACGTTCCCAAAGATACACTGATTTGCAAAGCCTGTTAAAGTGCCTGGATCATAGAGATATTGTGTCAGATTGTGTCAGAGCACAACAGGTTGCTGAGAGATTTGTGTAGCACGATTTCCTGTTTGTTTGAGGAGTACGAAACCCGTTCTTGATGCCATGGCGCATTCTGGTCTGACGTAAAATCAGTGCACCACTGGCACTATTCGCAGGCCAAACATCAGCTTTCTGTTCCCAGCCGGTTCATATAAAACACTATTTCAACATTTGCGACTGTTCCAGCACAAGCTTTGCATACCTGTCATGCTTTTGCTGTGACAGTCACCGTCAAAGCCAAGCCTATTAATACAGCATCTATGCTGTGTTGATATAATGAAGAAGCTGCAAGCATCATTTTGCATGTAACCACATTTGAAGCTCCGTTCAGAATTCCAGCAATGGTTGCACCATACGCTGGGCTTCAACTAACTGTATCACTACACACATATCATGTCACCATGGTTGCACCAGATCACACACAAGAGGGCAACTCAGAGCACCAATCTAGCTCAGGGCTTGTAGCCTCATGGTGACAGCACGTTGATGTGCTGTCAGCCCTTCCAAATCAGCCATGTGAGCAACAGTTGGCCCAAGACCTTTCAGGCCTTCCTTGCTTAAGGTCTGAACAGTCATGCTCTTTTGAAAAGATTCCAGCGACACTCCACTGTACATCCTAGCATAGCCGTATGTAGGTAGTACATGGTTGGTGCCACTGGCATAATCTCCAACGCTCTCAGGTGTCCATCTGCCCAGGAAAACAGAGCCAGCATTATCTAGCTCAGGCAACCAATCTTCAGCATCCTCCACATTTACTATCAAATGCTCAGGTGCATACATATTGCTCAGCTTGATAGCCT